>Ga0315279_10000056_pt1 | contig 239947 bp, 196 predicted proteins | sample YL17G06_20_MG_FD_203694 | JGI IMG/M metagenome (GOLD analysis project Ga0315279, IMG submission 203694) | Sediment microbial communities from Yellowstone Lake, YNP, Wyoming, USA - YL17G06_20 | ecosystem: Environmental > Aquatic > Freshwater > Lake > Sediment | place: USA: Wyoming | collected...
CAAGCAGGAGGTTTGAGCCGTTGCCGTATCCGTTTGCACCTGACATTGTGTAACCTATGTCTCCGGTATGAAGTGTTACCTATGTCTCCGGAATAGACCCGGTCAAGTATATTGCGGGAGTAGGATTTGAACCTACGACCTCGAGGTTATGAGCCTCGCGAGCTACCAGGCTGCTCCATCCCGCGAGGTATGTATACCAAATACCGTCGGTCACTGGCAACATGAGATTGATTCGACCCTAGGGGGAGCGCGCAAAGGCGGGTAAAGCGGTTATTCGACCCGGAAGGATTTCCCCCGGCGGAGGGATATGATTTCAAATTCGGGCGATCCTCCAATCGCTTTGGCCAGGGCGTCGCGGTAAACTTCTCCCTGCGGCCGGTAATGTTCCAGAATTTCCGCCTCATTTCGCCCGGCGAATTTGTTGGTTTTATAATCGGCTATGACAACGCGGTTATCCAATTCGTAAATCAAATCCATGACGCCTCTCATGACCAGGGCTCCCGTCTTTTCGGTGGTTTCTGGATCCGGCGGGAATAAAAACGGGACTTCCCGGCCTAAAATTTTGGCGGCCGCCAGGTGCCCATATACTTCGCTCTCCATAAAGCCGCCCAGAATGTCCTTGGCTTCGTGGAGAATAGCTTCCCCTTGCGGCTCCGCGTTTGAAATTTCCAGGACCATCGCCGCGCGGTCGAGTTGCCGCGAAAGCAGCGCCGGAATTTTCTTCCGGGGAGTCCCAAAATCCCACCATTCCAGGACTTTATGGCAGAGAATTCCCAAATTAATGGCGCGGGCCCTTTCCTCTTCGTCGGATACGTATTGAACTTTCAATTTTTCCGGTTCCTGCATCATCGCCGAAGGAGAAAGAAGAATCTTTTTCCCTTTAAGGGAATCCAATTCCTTTTCCCTGGCCGAAAAATTTTTGATTATTAAATCGACGCCGGAATTGGGCCATTCTTTGGATGGAGTCTTTTTCTCTGGTGCGGGGATCACCTGTACCCAGTCCCGAGTTAGAACGGGGGCCGTTGCCTCAGATAAAGTCACCTCCGACTGACCTGCCGCGGGCCTGGCCCCGGCTCCTTTGAGAAGCTGTCCAAAAACCGATCGGCGCGAATCGGCGGTGTTCCGCAGAATGAGGAAGAGCCGCTCCCGGGCACGAGTCATGGCCACGTAAAACACCCGGACTTCCTCCGCCTGCTCCCGGAGTTTGATTTCGCCTTGAAGGAGAGCCATGGCGGAATTCATCACCCGGGCCTTCGGCAGGTGAATCCCCACCAAATCCTTCCGCCAATCGAAGTTGATGAGCTGGCCCGACTTCTGCGCGAAACCCTTCGGGGCCGAAATATTGGGCAGGAAAACCACCGGAAACTCAAGTCCCTTCGCCTTGTGAATGGTCATGACTTTGACGGCGTCCAGCAGCGAATCCGCGAGGGGATTTTCCCCCTCCTCCTTTTCATTTTCAAAGAAATCCTGGAAGCGGCGGACAAAACCCGAGAGGGTGAGAGGCTCCTCCTTCTGCCATTTCTCCGCCATCCGCTGGACTTTGGTCAGATTGGCCAAAGCCTGTTCTCCCTGCCGCGTGGGAGCGGTGACCTCAAGAAACCAGGTGCGGTCAAAAATCTGCCGAATCGTTTCAGCGACGGGAACGAGATGAGAATTCTCATGCAGATCCCGGAGGAGCGAATAAAGGGGCCCGAGCCTGGCCTTAAACAATTTCGGGCTTCTCCGAAAATCAAGGCCGCCCGCGGCCGCAAGCTGCGTTATTTCCAAATCGTCGAGCCCACCCACCGGAGAACGAAGAACTCCGACGAGCGCCAGTTTATCCTCAGGATCGGAAATGACGGCCAGGATATTAAAGAGGACGATAATTTCCGGCCGCTTAAAGAAGGTTTTCTCCCCTTCCGCCAGATAAGGAATCCCCCGGGCCTTCAGGGATTCAACATATAAATCAAAGGCGTAGGAGCTGCGGAATAGGAGAGCGATATCCCGGTAGGCGAGGGGCTTTCCCCCCACCGGTTTGCCGACATTGTCTTTGATCCAATCGGAAATTAATTCCGCCTCAAATTCTCTTAATTCCGATGAGCGCGGCTTCCGTTCAGCCTTTTCGCAATCCACCGATATAAAGCTGATCCCCTCCCTTTTTTCCCCGGCTAAACCGGCCTGAATTTCGGAATAGGGCGGCTGGAGATAGGCCTCCGGTTTCATTACCCGGGAAAAAATATGGTTCACCGAATCCAAAATCTGCCGGTGACTGCGAAAATTCGCGGACAAAACGACTTTTGCAGCATTCTGCTCCAACATCAGGTTCATGAATTCTTCAAACGCGGCGATGTCCGCCCCTCTAAACCGGTAAATGGATTGTTTGGGATCTCCAACGACAAAGAGCCGTCCCTGGCCAAGCTTCACCTTTCGCCAGTGATGGGCGGAGGAGTCGGGATCCTCGGCCAGATAAAAAAGGATCTCTCCCTGGAGGGGGTCGGTGTCCTGAAATTCGTCGATAAGAAAGGTCGAGTAAATTTTCTTGAGCTCATATCTCACGAGCGGGTGGTCGCGTACTAGATCCCGGGCGAAAACCAAAAGTCCCGCAAAAGAAATGGCCCCCTTCTTCTTAAGATCTTTTCTCACCTTCCGGGCCAACGGGAGAAGAGCCTCGTAGATCCTATTAATCAGTTCATCGTCAAGCTGGGATAAGGCCTTGGCCGAACTTTTGAGATATTCCAGGGCGGTTTTGTTCTCGGGATCCTCCTTCCAATCCGCCGGTAATTGTCCGGGTTCCAACTTATCTACGTCTTCCCAAAGTGATTTTTCAGCCGGCCCGAACGGCCCCTGGCCGAAAGGCCCGTGGCCGAAGGGCCCTTCAGTCAAAAAAATTTTCCTAAGGCCTTCGATTCTCCTGGCGAAAGCGGGAGCCTTGGCGGGAATCCCGTTTTTCTTAATCAAGGCGTCGAGCTGGCCGGCCAACTCACGGACGGTCTCCTTTAAATTCACTTTCATTAAAACTTTATCGAGTTCGACTTCGGGGGATGAAAGGGCGCGCCCCAATTCCTTCAAATCGCCCAGATCCAATTTTTCCAGCAGTGCCAGCCACAAGGTCCGCCGCGCCCCGTTGGCTTTCAATTCCTCGCTCAACCAACTCCACCAGGCCTCTTCAAACACGCCGTCAAAAATATTCCCTTCGTCCTCCTGGAAACGGGGATCAACCCCCGCCTCGATGGGAAATAGCCGCAGGATTCGGGCCGCGAAGCTGTGTATCGTTCCAATCTCAGCCCGGGGGACGTTCTCCAGAGCTTTCATCGCGAGCGGAACCCAGCGGGTCTCATCAAAACTGAATTTTTTTAAGAGTAAGGAAGATTCGAATTCCTTATCGATGACGGAGCGCAATACCTTCTCCAGGCGCTCCCGGATTTCCTCCGCTGCTTTTTTGGTAAAAGTGAGCGCCACTATTTTCTCGACGGGAATTTCTTTGACTAGAATGAAGGCGAGGAGCCGTTCCACCAGGAGCGTGGTTTTCCCGGTTCCCGCGCCAGCCAGAACCAGAATATTTTTATCCAACTCGGATATGGCGGTGAGGCGCTCCGGCTCGTCAAAAGGTTGAATTTTTTCCTGGATCATTTGTTTCTCGCCGCCTTTTTCTCGCGCAAGGTTTCCAGAACTTCCGCCGGACCGAATTCGGAGCGGTAGGCCGAGATGCCGTCATTTTTCCGGCAAATCTGGGCCACTTCGCACCAGTCGCAATATTCGCCCGGCAAAATGGGAAACCCACCCCAGCGAAGGCAATCGACCTGGGTTTTAACGGTATGCAAAATTTCCGTTTTATATTTATCCCAATCGAGCGAGGAAAACTCCCGGAAAGGTTCTTCGGATTTCAAATAAAAATAGGAAAAAGAGGCGTCTTTTATATTGAGCCCCTCCTTTTCCATCAGTTTTCTGAAAAGAAGGAGGTACAGCGGCGGCTGGCTTTGCCGGCCTTGCAAGGCCCCAGTGGCGACGGACAAATCCTTCTCCCGGCCGGTTTTATAATCGACAATACGGCCCTTCCCCTCCCCGAGATCAATCCGGTCCATTACTCCCAGCCAGGAACCCCCATCAAGGGGAGCATCCAATTCCGCCTCCACTTTTTTTTCAAAAAAAGTGGGCATCAACCCCGCCGCGTTTAAAACCTCTATATCGATCTGCAAACACCGTTTTATTTCAGCCCACAATTTCAGCCGGATGGATTCCCATAGAATGGGGGGTAGCTTCAAATCCCCTGCCGAAACGGCGCTGATGACGGAGTCGAAAATCTTCGCTGCCAGGGGCTCGTTGAATTTAATGGGACCTTTTTTCCGCCGGCCTTTAGTGAGCTCGCGGAAGAATTTTTCCAGGAATTTGTGAACCAATTTCCCTTTCTCGCGCGGATCAATATCATCCAGGGAAACCTCATTCCGCGATTTTTCCAGGCCCCATATTTGGGTGGCCAAATATTGGAAAGGACAAACGCCGAAAATCTCAAGGCGGCTCGGTGAAAGCGCCCGACCCTTAAGAAATCCATCCACACCTTTCTTTCCGACGAGCCCGTCGAAAATTCCAGGCTCTTTAAAGGATTGAAGGCTCCGCTGCATGGTTAAATCTCTCTTCAGTTCCGCGGAATCCCGGCCCAATCCCTTGGCCAGCTCAAGGGTAGCGGATTCATTTCCCGAAATTAGCTCTCCGATAAGAATATCCCTCATGCCTTGAAACTCCGGGAGATTTTCCTCGAGTTTCGCAAAGTAAGACCGGGGGATGGTTTGAACGGCCTTGGAAAATTCGAGGCCCCTTTCCTCTACCAAAGATCTCAAAAATGACGATGGGCCCACCACCGCTCCTTCGTCATCCGATCTTTGGTAGGTCAGATAAATTTTCTCCCTGGCGGAAGTGACGAGCAGATGGAAAAGCAACCGCTCTTCATCGAGCGCCATCATTTTTTGGGGAATCTTGTAGCCGAGCGTGTTGGTCAAAGCGAGGCGGGCATTGTCGCGCAGGAAAGGATCCTCGGAAATAATTCTCGGGAAGACCCGTTCTTCAACCCCGACCACGAACACCACCCGGAAGGAAAGGCCCCGGGCCTGTTCGGCATAAAGCAGCGCAACACCGGGGACTTGGCCGGTTATAACCGGGAGTTCCGTCTCGCTCCAGCGATCGCGCAGGGTTTCAAGGAATTCGTTGGCGGAAATCTCCGGCTTAAGAGAGTCAAATTTGGCCAGGCTCTCCAAACCCGCCTTCATTAAATCCCAAATTTCCCCGATTTCCGGCACCGCGGGAATGAATTCTTCCTCAAGAGCCTCGATGGCAATTTCAACAAAACCAGACCAGGTGAATTTCTCCGCCCTCTCCTCCTCCTTGAGTTTCCCCCTTTCCAAAAACTGAAGGGCCATCGCCGCCAGAGGAATTTCCGATAGCGATGTCGCAGCCACCGGATTAAAGGGAATTTTTCTTTCCCCCAGGATTTCAGGCATATCGTTTTGGAGCCTTTCTTTCTGCCGGGAAACCACCGCCATTTCATGAAACGGAATTTTATTCTCCTCATGGAGCCTGGTAATTTCCTGGGCGACAATCCACGCTTCATCGCGAAGCCCCGAAACGTTAAAAATTTTCAGCTCGTTCTTTCCCCCAGTCTCGCCGTCGGGCAACCGGATTTCCTCATGAATCGCCGATTGCAGGAAGTTGTCTTTGAAATATCCGGAAAACTTAAAGGCGGGGTTTTCGGCCATATAGGGAAATAGAAGGCTGGACGGGTGGTTTTTAACCGCGGCCTGAAAAAATTCCAATTGAATTCCGGTCAAATCGTAAAACCCGTAAAAAATCAATTCCTTGAACTGGGCGAGGCCGGAGGAGGCTGGAGCAAGACGGGTGGCTTCCTTAATCAGGGCATTTCTGGGCAGGACCGGAAGCCGGTCGATTTTCTCCAGGTAAATTTGATAAAGACGGAACAGCTGTTTAAGCGTTCCGACGCCGACCCCCTCCCCCAAAAAATTTTCCTTAATGGCTTCCTGAGCTTCCCAGGGAACCCCAGCATCGACGAGATCCCGCAAAGTGGCCCGAACCGCCCCGGGAAAGCCGTCCGGAATGGCCAGATCCTGAAAACCTTCAAAAGGCCGGTCTTCCTTTTGAATCATTTTTACGAGGGTATCGAAAAAAAGAGGGTCGGATAAAACCGGTTTGGCCAGAGACCCTTCAAATTCCACAATCTCCCGGGCCAAGGCTGAAAAAGTATAAAAGAATAAATTTATGGCCGAAATTCCCTGGTTGGCAAGGATAATTTGGAGCCTTTCCAAAAGGTGCGCCGAAGGCGAAATGACAGCCACCGGATTCCAGGGATCAGCCTTTAACTTTTTGATACGAGAAATAAAGGCGTTTTCTAAGTCTGGATGAAATGAGCCTAAAAACGCTGTTAGCATAAATTTAAACCCCAAATTCTAAGGTATTTTCTTTCCAGGCATCTCCGTTGCACCAAGGCTATTAGGATAGGGTAAAATATCAAAAGGAAACGCCATGAATAATGAAAATGAAAAAGAATCCCCAAATCAGGGAAATATAGAAATTATAAAATCTGACCATTCTGACGAACAATCCCTTTCTCAGGCGGCTGCCCTATCCGTCAGTAATGGCGACGAAAAAACCAACGGAAATAATGACGCTCAATATGACCCTAGAATTTACCAATTAAAATCAGAGCGGTTGGAAAAAACTTTGAAGGATTTTGAGCAAGAAATGACGTTCCTTATGGATCTGTTGAAAAATAAGGTTCCCAAATCAGAAAGGAAGGACGAAAGTGGACCAGAAAAAAATCGATAACGTCCCTCAAAAAAAGAAGCTCAGCAATGAGGACCTCATGGCCGGAAAATGCGAGTCGGATGAGGAAGCCGATAGGAATAAAGATCCGCGGATAAAAAGTCCAGATGAGCTCCTCCTGAGGCTTTTGTCGCAAAAAAAAGGGCCAAGTTCATCAGTCGCCTCTCCCGCGACCGAGAAAGCCCCTTCCGATGAAACTGCGGCCGAAATGGAGGATACAGGAACCACCATAGAGTCAACTTTAAGTTTGAAAGATCTCCAAAATAAAAAATGGCTTGTCTTAAAGGAGATGTACGATCGGAATTTAGCCCGCTGGAAGGAATATGAACAAAATGTCACCCACTGGCGGGACAAGGTATTGCAAATCGTTCAAAAAATGCAAAACGAACTGGCTGGGGCCAAGGGGCTCAAAGATGAGGTGGAAGCATTAAAAACCATCCTTAAAACTAAAGATGAAGAAATCGCCAAATTGAGCACTGCTATTTCCCGCTTCTCCAAAAATAACAATTCCCACCTATAAGTCTCTAACCCTTTATTTCCTCCATTTGAATCACTTTCCGCCCTTTTAACTTTATCATGAGGCCTCTTTTCTCCTCGGGTTTAAATAAAAAAACTTCAATTCCTTCCCGATCGCTTCCCTTGTCCTTAACCCGAACCTTGGAATAATCGCTCCCCACAAAACTCCTCACCTCTTTTTTCTCAAGAATTCTTTTTATTTCAGGAATTTTCTGGACGTCGCTCAAAACGTCTAAAAATTCAAACCGCAGATAATCCTTTCTCTCATCCCAGATTATTTGATGCATCGGATGACGGGCGAAAAAATTCGGGAATTCGGGCGGCCCTTCATAATCGAGATAGGCGGGAACGCCGGATTTATTGTTTTGAAGGATAAGGATAGACTTTTCATCGGCTTCGATAAAATTGACAAAATCCTGATAACGCCCCAGAATTCCCGTCACATCTTCCACCGCTCCATCGGATTTCATTTGCGCCATTCGCGCCAGCGCCACATATTCCAATTTAGATTTAACTTTCCACCGGGCCCCAAACCCTTTTCCCTCCTCATAACTAATCGAATCCAACGCGGCGGCTTTGAACCGCCAGACCTTGGGCTTCTCATATTTCTCCAACCACCCCGCAAGCAATTCATCCAACCGCGAGATGTTTAAGACGCTTTCCACTGTTCCCTCTTTCAATCCGGCGTTTAAAATAAGGCGAAACGGAACACCCTGGAAAATATAAGTCCCGACCAAATGTCCTTCCGTTTGGAGCGACCCCTTCGATTCGGCTGTTATCTTGTCTTTGGTCCAAAACTGAAACGGGTTTTTTTGACTCGCGAAAGTTTGAAAATTGGGCCCCGGCTTAAGGAGCGGCCAAACCTGTTCCTCGACCTCAAAGGGATAGGGCTCTGCGGATGCGGCCAGGAGGAGCGGTGATAACGTAAAGGTCAATAATACAAATGCGAATATCTTTTTCATGTAATTAGATTGCAAAAGTCAACTGTCCGGAAAATTTTTTCCGGCTTTTTAAATCAGAAACAACATTTTCAAACTTAAAAGGCGTAATTTCAATGGCTCTCCTGAGGAGCCGCTCGTAAAAATTCCGGTCGTAGTCAAAGGAGTCTTCAATAAAAGCGAGGGGCACTACCCGCCAATCCCGAATCTTATCGTGCTCCTCCGCCACCACATACTGGATCAACTCCCCCGGCTGCACGTCCACCCCGGCGGCCTTCAGCTTCCGGGCGGCGATGGCGGAAAGTGTGGCATTTATGTAATCCTGGGGATCCCTGGTCAGCTGAAAACTGACGGCCAGTTCAACGGGCGTTACCTGCCCGGTTTTCAGGCGATCCCTATAATCCGCCACGACCCCGCGGATCGCCTCTTCCAACGCCTTAAGCTCTTCCAAGTTTTTCGCCTGGGCCATTATATCCAAAATCTTTTTCTGCAATGATTTGATGAAAGGCGGGGCGTCGTGGCGTCGGAGTTCAACTCCCCGGATCTTAAGCTCCCCGGTCGTGAAAGCGCCGACATACCTCGTCGGGACTCCCACCCGCCGGTTCACTTTGGAAGGGCAAAAATAAATCCAGCGGTAGCGGCCCTCCAAAGCAAGGGGAAGGCCCGTGGCGGATTCAATCTTCCGCCGCAGAGTTTCCACTTCCGCATCCGTGACCCCCGGTTTTTTGAGCCACAAGGAATCCACGATGGCGTGAATGAAATGAAAACCTTCGGCCTCCGCCGTCTCTTTCGCCTTGAGGAGGGTCTCCCGGCTATAGGCGTTGACGCATTCGTGGGCTTCAATCCGGCCGAAACGGGCGTTCCGAAAACCCAGATAGCCGAAGCAGGTCACCAGCATCCATTTAAAGGCCTCCCGCCGGCGCTTGAATTTTTCTTGGAGCGGATGATTTTCCTGAATCATCTCTTTGTATTTCTGGCGCTTGCGGACGATGGGCTCAAGGATTTGCGGCATCATCCCTTTCACGCGGGTGCAGATGTGGTGGTTGATCTCGGGCACTTTGTTGGAGGCGCAGCAGGAACAGTTTATTTTCTCCGGCGTCACGTTGTGGCGAATCATAATCTCGGGATACATCGAAGAGAAATCAAACTCGACCAAGTCCTCATGCCATCCGATTTCGGGTTCGTACACCAGGCCGCCGCGATCGGCCGCGATTAAATCGCCCGCCGGCCGGAATTCCTCCGTCTGGCCTTTGTCCAGGGGGATGAGGTAATTGTTGCGGGTGGCCCAATCGTGCTGGATGGAGCTCAAAGAGGTGCCGATGGTGCAGCGGGCCGCGCGCTGAACGGGAATTTTGGCCACCCGCGCCACCTCGAAAAGGCCGTCCAGCCCCGTGGTGCCGCCGATGAAACTGTTTTCCATGTCGATATGGAGCCGCCCGAAGAGCGTCCGATCCCCCGCTCTGAACTTGATGCGGCCGTAGCTGAAATAACTGCGGGGATGTCCCTGTCCCATGTACTTTTCGGGATCGCGCGAAAGATGAAGCGGAATCCCGCACCGCTTCGAGCACAGTTCAAGGCGCGGCATGAGGAAACTGTCCCCCCAATCCGTGAGGAGAATATCCGGGTCCCACTCCGTGATATGCCGGTGGAGACTGCGCAGCATTTCTTCTTCCGAGCCGTCCAGGGCGTAGGTTTCCCCCTCTCCCAATTCTTCGCTCAAACTCAGGATAAACGTTCCTGAGCGCTTGTGATGCGGCGGAAGCTTTATGGAGCGCCGACGCGCATAGAGCAGGGACTCCACTCCCAAATAGGCGGTGCGCAAGGGCGGGAGATCGTAAATCAATTCCCAGGGGGAGTCCTCCAAACCCCAGCGCTGAACGTTTCCTTCCTTATCTTCCTCAAAGGAGACGCGCGCGAGCGGGAACAGATTTCTCTCGTAGAAATAGGCCTGGGTCAGATTGAGGTCGGCATTAAAAAGGGTGATGCCGGGAAGCCTCATCAGGCGCCGGACGACGTTCGGAAATAAAAGGATATTGCCCACCCGCACCTCGATCACGGGAAAAACTTCCTCCGAAAAAAAATCCCGTTTCTCAACGACCTTCAGGCTGAACGGAATATGGAATGACTCCAAAACGGATCGGACCCGCGCGTGGGCCGCGGGCGGCGCCTTCAGATAAAAAGCAGGCCGCCACCGATCCAAATGCGAAGACGCCCGCCCTTCGGCATCGATGATCCACACGCACATCCCGTCGGAAACGGGATAAATATCCAGAATCCATCCTGTTTTCATAACACATTACCCAAAAGCGTTCTTAGTTCTTAGTACTTAGTTCCTGGAACGCCTTTTCTTCTGAACCAAGAACGCCTCTATTAAGAACCTCTTTTGAAAACAAAAAAAGCGGGAGGAGTTTATCGTTTCCCTCGAATTAATCCCCTCCCGCCTTCCTTGCAAAATCTACGCTTGGCCTGCTTCTCCGCTCCCACCCCCTTTCCTTTCTTCAAGCTTCTTTTTTAGTTCCAACAAATCGCGCTCCAAACCCACCATCATCGACAGGCAATAAGCTTCAAAGGGAAGCGGTCGGGCCGCCATCGAGGCGGCGGTGGCGTGCCGCCTGGCGTAACTCCAAACGATGTCAAAGGCCTCCCGGTCTTCCGTCCGCAAGGCCCGCCGGAAGCCGCGCCAGGCGTCCTCCTCGCCGTGCAAAAGTTGAATTTGCGTGGGGAGCGTCCTACCCATGAGAAAGCGCCTCCGAAATTTTCTTGAACAAAATCCATCCGCCCGAAAGGAGAAGCGCCGAAGTGAGGGCGGCCAGCCGCCTCACCGGGGCGCCCAACTCTTCCGCCGCGGTGCATGAAGGCGCGAACACCCGCCGGGCCAATCCCAGCACCGCAGGCAACAAATGCTTGCGCTCAGCCGGAATCGGCTGATTGAGGACCAAACCAATCACCACCGCCCTCCGCCCCAGCTCGGCCAGCCGTTCCTGGAATTGCCGGAAGGCGCGCTTCAGATCTTCCTCCGGCAAATCAGCATCGTAAAAAAGACCCATCAAATCCGAAATGATGACGAGGGGCGGCGCGGCGCCCGCCGGTGCGGCGCCCGCCGGCGACGCACTCCTCGGCACCTTGGCGATGACCTCATGCAATTGGAACGCGGTGAAAGGCCTCGCCACCTTGATGGACTTTAAAACGGAACCGGGATTCCATCCGCGGCGGCGGGCGGAAACGGCAAGGCGGTAGGGATCGAAGGAGTTGCCGGCGTCGATCCAGATCACTTCCGGGACCGGCTTCTTTGCCACCACATCCAAAACCATAGAGACCATATTCCTTGATCCATAGCCGATATACACTCCGCATTCCACCGCTTCGCGCATCAACAAACTTTGTAATCCCACCATTTGATATTCCATTCTCTCAATGACTCGTAGCCTTTTCTCGGGGAAGGACAATGCTACTTCGCTCCGTTCGGGGCCTAACATTATTTCCGTATCCGCTTGAAACGGCCCCTCAAAGTCGCTCATCCGCATTGTCCTTCCCCGTAAAATCTCCACATATTATTATGCCGTTGGGAAGATCCGGAGGAGCGACTTCGAAGGTGGCGTTTCACAAAGATATTAATAATGTTGCCACCGAGCGGAGCGACGCAGGATCTTCCCAACGGCGCAGTCAAAAATAATGTTAGCCACCGAACGGAACGAAGACAGATTGCCCATCCTCATCACTCAACTCCCTTTGTAGTGGCGGCGGACTTCCACCACCACGCCCACAATCTGAAAAGGAACGTCCTTTATCGGAGAGTAGTTGGGGTTGGCGGGTTCAAGAAACGGGCGCCCGTCCTTCCTGCGGAATCGCTTGACCGTCGCCTCATCCTCCACCTGGGCCACCACGATGTCCCCCTCCTCAGCCGTTTCCTGCTGGCGGACAATCACCATGTCCCCCTCCAAAATCCCGGCCTCGATCATGGAATCCCCCCGCACCCGCAGCGCGAAATGCCGCCGGGGCGAAAGATGTTGCCCCCCCGGCAGATGGCCCTCCACATTTTCGATCGCCGCATGAAGCGGGCCGGCGTGCACGCGCCCCAAAATCGGAATTTGTCCCGCCGCCCAGGAAAGTTTGAGGCCCCGCGCCCGCGCCCCTTCCTTACTAAGAAATCCTTTCCGGCGGATGGCCTCCACCTGATCCTGCACCGTCCCCACCGCCAGGCCGAAGCGCTTGCCTATTTCCCGCAGTGACGGCGGCAGATGGTTTTCCTCGACGTACTCCTGAATAAACTGGAAGATGCGCTCCTGTTTGGGGGTCAGCTCTGAATTCATGTTGGGCACTATACCCTACATATGTAGGGTATGTCAAGCAAAAAATTTTGGGTCTAGGTTTTCGCTTGGCGGGACTTGAAAAGGGCCTGGACGGCGGCATGGATAAGGGCTTCGGGGAGATCGGCATCGCTCGGGTAAGGGACAGCCCCGCTGGACATGGAAAAATGGTAGTTGGCATACGGCGCCGAGGGCTCAAAGAGCTCGCGGGACACGCTCTGGCTCACCCGATGGGTCACCTGAGCAGCGACACTTTCATCAGAAGGAGACAGAATGGCATAAAACTCGTCATCGTCGGATCGAAACACCTCATCGTAAGCCCGGACATGGCGGTTGATGATGGCCGCCACCCGCCGCAGGAGTTCATCCCCCTGGGCCTTGCCGTATTCGTTATTGAACCGGGAAAAACCGTCGATATCCCACAGGATAAGGAACATCGTGTCTTTGCCGCGCCGGCAGCGCTCCATATTCTCCCGCAGGCGCCGTAGGAGATGCCTGAAGTTGTAAAGCCCCGTTATTTCATCCTGCAGGGACCTCTCCGACGGCAGGTTTGATTCTACGCTCATTTCCATAAATTAGGTGCCGTTGTTTACACTTCACACTTTGTATATCGCATCAAAAAAGAATCCTCATGAGGAAAAATCATTTTTTCAACGCCTTCTTTGCTTCTTCAATATAAGGACGCGTTTCATCCTTCCAAGATGGCTTCATTGAATCAACTTTTTCGAAATTCTGAATCGCCAATTCATAATTTCCCAAGGTAAAAGAAATTATCTGGATCATTAGGGTGTTTCTTTTGATGTTCGCGGATGAAGTCGTGCGCTTTTACATATTCTTTATTTTCTATCAAATCTCCTATTTGGTGGCGGAACACAGTCGTTTCAGCTTCCAATCCCCCGGCAATTATCATCATGCGATAAGGATGGAGAATGTCCAACCCCACGACCAATCCATAAATTGAGATTACTGTCATGATCAATAACATGTACGTACTGAAAACGACATATTTCTTAATTAGTTTGAGTTCCTTAATGGATTCTTCCATAAATACTTCTCCTTTTTTCCCTCAACCCATAAGATCTGCCTATCTTTATGCAAAGTGTGAAGTGTGAACAACGGCACCTACTCCTTGACGGGTTCACGCAGGAATGACGAGAACACCAGCCCCATCAGGGCAAAGCCAATCAGCCGATCCGCCAGCGACACCAAGGTGTATCCCAGGGGAAAATTCCACCAGGTCCAGCCGACAAAATCGCTCCCCATCCACACAAGTACTCCCAGGCCGGCCGAAAGGAGGGTCCTGGACATGACGCAATTGGCTTCCTTCCGGGCGGCAAACAGAATCCAACCGAGCAACAGGGCGGTCACAAGAGACCCCGCTGCGCCCACGACGATTCGCTTCGAGGTGATGGGCGCCGGGTCATTCAAGGATATTACCAGGAACCCTACCGGTCCCTTCGTCCATAAATTCTTAAATTCGGCGCCGCTCAGTTTGCCGGTGGGAGTTTCCTTGCTTGGAAACACGTAAAAGCCCGGTTGTTGAACGACCACTTTCAAAGTGTCGCGGATCAGGGTTTCCTCCGGCAGACGTTTCATCTGCGAGTTATACCAGGGTATCACTGTCCAGGAAACCGCGCACCAGACAAAATAGACAACCCCCGCCGTCACCACGCCCAAAAATAATTTTTTCATAAATTTCACCTCTCTTTAAATCGGCTAACCGCCCAATCCAGGAACCTTGGAAAAAAGAAGTTTAGATAATGTAGGAGCTTGGCATCCATTGTTAATAGAACTTCTCTTTTCTCCCTTAGGCAGGCCTTCACTATCATTCGGGCTATTTTCCCCACCGGATGCAGACGGTATTTCCTGGAAGTTCCCCGGTTATTGTTGGCAAAAAATGGAGTATCAACCCCCGGAGGACAGACGGTAATCACGCGTATATTTTTCCCTTTCAGCTCAGCCCGGATGGCCTGGGCCATTCCTTGCAGGGCAAATTTTGAAGCGCAATAAATTGAATCCTGGGGGACACCGATCTTCCCGATAATTGACGTCACCATCACCAACTGGCCCCCGCCCGCCTTCTCCAGGTACGGAACCGCGGCCCAAACGGAATATATCCCCCCCATAAAATTGGTTTCCATTACTTTGCGGACGTCTTCTTCCTTCAGGTCGGTTAGAGGTACGTCCGGATGGGAGATTCCGGCGTTATGGATGAAAATATCCAGCCGGCCGAACTTCTCATAGGCGGCCCTGGCCAGGCTTTCCACCGGCCCCCGTTTGGATACATCGGTGGGGCAAGCCAGCGCCGAACCGCCGGATGAATTTATTTGGCCGGCGATTTCTTCCAAAGCGCGGGCGTTTCGAGCGGCCAAAACAACTTTGCTCCCGAGCCCGGCAAATTGGAACGCCAGCTCCTTCCCGATCCCGCTGGAAGCCCCGGTAATGACAACGACTTTATCCTTAAGTTTCATCGGAATAAAAAAAAGGGCGCTCGCCGCGGCGAGCGCCCTTTGCATTGGAAACTTTGCTTTATTTAAGGTGCCTGGCTACCAATTTGGTCATCTCAAACATGTTGACGGTTTTCTTTCCGCCGAACACCGCTTTGAGACTGTCATCCGCATTGATATTTCTTCTGTTCTTTGAGTCCTGAAGCTTGTTCTTTTTGATGTAGGCCCAAAGCTTTTTTGTGACCTCTGTCCTCGGCATGGGTTTTCCGCCAATGACTTCGGCCAAAGCCGCGCTGGGCGTTAGGGGCTTCATGAACGCCTTATTGATTTTTCTTGCCATTGATTTCCTCCGTAGAATTTCAGCTCAAAAACGCTGGTGTTAAAAAAATGCGTAATGAATATAGCTATTATCGACGGTCTATGCCAATCAAAATTTGCCGATTTGGACAGTGACAATATTCCATATCCCCCTCTCCAATTTACCGACGATCAAGGGGTCGTTTGACTCAAACGCTATCACATTTCCGTTCCCGGAAATGACGGGGCCGCGACAAACGCCCGCCACCAACCGGGTGGAAGTTGCCTGGTTAAATTCATAAACGAACACCCCGCCATCCTTGGCCGGGAATGAGGAATTAGGAACAATAAAAGCCATTCTCTCACCATTGGCGCTAAGGGCCGGACTTTCCCCGCCGACAACATCCCCACCGACATCCAGGGGTGACATTTTGCCGCTCTGTTTCTGAAATAGGTAAAAAGATTTCTTCTTGAGGGCCACTTCTGCATCAGCGGCGAAACGGGGCCGGGCTTCAAATACAACGTCCCCGGCATCGTCCAAACTGTAGCCTCCCGACACCAAGTTATTCTCATCAAACCCCCTTTCATCTTCGTCTACCCGAAGCATCTCGCCATTTGTTCGGTCTACCAGATAAATATGCGGGGTCAACGATTCCAAAGGAAGTCCTCCCCTCAAATTAGTTGAGCTGGTTTTAAAAGCAACATACCGGGCGTCAGAACTAATTTTGGCGTTGTAACTCGGCCGGTTGGCGGGATCCGCAGCACCCCCTTTGCTGATCAATTCCAAGACCCCCGTTTTAACGTTAAATAAATACACCTGGCGAATGGGAAACCCCTGAGCGGGCAACAAATTAGTGGCGTTTGATGTAAATAACACGAATTCCGCCCCGTTGGCTAAAACGGGGTTTAACCCCTCGCCATTGTGAGAATGATCACCCAATCCTATGGAGATGAGGCGGTTTTCCTTGGTCAAACGATTATAAAGGTAAATGTCTGACTTGGGATGTTTGGGATTTAATAAGGAGCGCGGGCGGGAGTAAAACGCAACGATCTTTCCGTCAACACTGACGTAAGGTTCCCCGTTGGACTTTTTGGAATTACCGGGGTGAATCAACTCAAACTTCTTATCGCTTCGGTCATAAACATAAACATCCTGGGAACTGTTTTCATCGGAGCGGGTTAACCTTTTTTTAGACTCAAATGAGATATACCGGCCATCGCCGCTTAACTGGGGGTTGAGGCTGTCCCGGCGCCTGGTCCCGTGGATTTGTTTGGAGCAGGTAACACATTCAATTTCGGCTGAAAAAATATAAGGGCAAAATAAAAAAATCAATATAAAAATAGCGGCGGATTTCATGAAGTCAAGAATATATTTTATTCTTCTCATCTCCAAAAATTTTAGAATCTGAGGAGAAATGATTTTGCGGTCATTGAGATAAGTCATTGCGAAGGAGGAAATATATGGGAAACAAGTCAAATTTAGGGAAGGAGTTGCTGGGGCTAGGAAAAGATCTGGCCGAAGCTGTCCGGGCCATGAAATCAAGCAAGGAGCTGAAATCGCTGGAAAAAGACATCACCGGGGCGGTCAAATCCATCTCCAAAAGCATGTGGACCTCCCTTCAGGCGGCGCGGAAAAGCCCGGAAACCAAAAAAATTCAGCAAAGATTGGGAAGAGTGTTAAAAGAAGGGAAAAAACAGGGCGCCATCGAACTGGAAAGAGCCAAAGCGACCGCGGCCAAAGGAATTCAAAAGGCGAGAACTGCCCTGAAAAAAATCAAGAAGGAGAACTCCTCTTCGCAAAATAATCCTTAACCGGCCGCCAATGAAAATACCAGGCACAGAAGACAAAGGGGAGAATGACTAAAAACAATAAGGAAAGAAGCAAAGGGTGATACATGGAAGGCATGGAAAAGTCGAACCCGGTTCCCTCGAACGCGCCGCTCGACTGAACTTTCTGAACCATAGTTTGCAGGCCCGCCATCCCGAAAAAGTATCCTCCCAAAGTCCCGATTAACACCCAATAATTCAACCACATGAGTGTCAAATAGGCCCAGCGCTTTCCCTTTAAAAACACAAAAGAGACATAAGTCAAAAGCGCCGAAAGGACGAATTTAATTATTACACCGGGAATCCACCATCTTAAAAACGGATAGACCGCCTCCCCCATTTCCGGGGAGAATCCTTCTTCGGCGTTGAAGAGCATCCTCTTCATGGTTAATATTCCCGGGATGGAAAGGAGGCCCAAGGCCCCGGCCAGAACTCCCATAATTCCCAAACTCACCCATGACCATCCCACGAGGGAGAAAAATTTAGGTTTGGTTTTAATTTCCAGATTCATGACGATTCCATTATATATTTTCATCCTTTGCATTCGCGCCTACGTTAAGTAAAATCCTTCAAACTTCAGGTTTTCCGACTTAAATTCCAGCCGATTCGCCCCACCCCCGAATTTAGGAAAACTCAGCGAAAACCGAATATATTATGGCGCCGAAAACGATCATCGAAAAAATCTGGGACAACCACCTAGTTTTTGAAGAACCGGGGAAGGCGTCCATAATTTATATAGACCTCCACTTAATCCACGAAGTGACGAGCGCCCAGGCTTTTGAAGGGCTCCGCCTGAATAGGCGAAAAGTCCGGCGGCCCGACCTGACGCTGGCGACAATGGACCATAATATTCCGACTACGGACAGGGGTCTGCCGATCAAAGATCCCATGTCCAAAACCGCCATGGAAACGCTGGAGAAAAATTGCCAGGATTTCGGAATCGAATGTTTCAACATGCACCATCCCCTGAACGGGATCGTCCATATAATCGGACCCGGCCTCGGTTTGACCCAACCGGGAAAAACCATCGTCTGCGGGGACAGCCACACTTCGACTCACGGCGCTTTCGGGGCGCTCGCCTTTGGAATAGGAACGAGCGAAGTGGAGCACGTTCTGGCCACCCAATGCCTCCAGCAATTTAAGCCCAAAACCATGGAAGTAAGGGCCACGGGACGCCTCCCCAACGGACTCACCGCCAAAGACGTCATCCTGGCGCTCATCGACAAACTGGGAACCGACGGCGCCACCGGCCACGCCATCGAATACACGGGCGAGGTGATCCGTTCCTTCTCGATGGAAGAGAGGATGACGGTGTGCAACATGTCCATAGAAGCGGGGGCTAGAGCGGGGCTCATATCACCGGACGAAAAAACTTATGAATTCGTCAAGGGAAGATCGCGCGCGCCAAAAGGTGCGGAATTGGAAAAGGCAGTCCAAAGGTGGAAAACCCTGCCCACCGATCCGGGCGCGAAATACGATAAAACATTTGTCCTCGATGTTAGCGAAATTTTGCCCCAGGTGACCTGGGGCACAAGCCCCGGCATGGGCTGCAATATCGAGGGCCGGACTCCCAACCTAAAGAAGATTTCCGATCCCAATTTGCGCCACACCTATGAAAAAGCCCTTGAATATATGGGACTGGAACCCAATCAACCGATGAACGGCTTGAAAATCGACAGGGTCTTTATCGGAAGCTGCACCAACGGCCGGCCGGATGATTTGAGGCAGGCTGCCCGCGTAGTCAAAGGCTACAAGGTGGCCAAAAATGTCAGAGCCATGGTGGTGCCGGGCTCCCAAGAGATTAAACGTCTGGGCGAAAAAGAGGGCCTGGACAAAATATTCACGGGAGCGGGATTTGAATGGAGAGAATCAGGCTGCAGCATGTGTCTGGGCATGAATGAGGATATCCTGGCGCCAGGTGAACGCTGCGCCTCGACAAGCAACCGAAACTTCGAAGGGCGACAGGGAAAAGGCGGGCGGACTCATCTGGTGAGTCCCGCCATGGCCGCCGCGGCCGCCATCAAAGGCTGCTTCACCGATATCCGCAAATGGGAGTATAAATAATGGAACCGTTTAAAAAACATCGGGGGATTGTGGCGGCGCTGGATCGACAACATGTCGACACCGATCAAATCATCCCCAAACAATTCCTGAAGCGGGTGGAACGCACCGGCTTCGGGGAATTTCTATTTTTCGACTGGCGATATCTCCCGGATGGCAAAACTCCGAACCCCAAATTCGAATTGAACCAGCCCCGTTTTAAGGGCTCAAGCATTTTACTCACCCGCGAAAATTTTGGCTGCGGCAGCTCCCGTGAGCACGCCCCCTGGGCCATCCTGGAATACGGTTTCAGGGTATTGATCGCTCCCTCTTTTGCCGATATTTTTTACAACAACTGCTTTAAAAACGGCATTCTTCCGATTGTATTGCCGGCTAAAATCGTCGATGCGCTATTTGCCGAGGTGAGAAAAAATCCGGGATGCCAATTCGATGTGGATTTGGAAAATCAAACCGTTGGTACGGCTTCAGGCCAAAAAATCTCTTTTGAAATAAATCCCTTTCGCAAAGAATGCCTAATGATGGGGCGGGACGATATCGGCCTGACTCTTCAGCACGAGGACAAAATCCGGTCCTTCGAAGTCAAACACACCGTCACCTAATTCGCGATTACCACTCGTCCCGGTTGGATTTTCTTCCTGAATTTGGTCCCCACGAGTAACTCAGGTGCAGGGTTAGAGTATCGATGGGGTTCTCGGTGGTCGTTACGACGGAAGTCGAAGACGTCGCCTTTAGTTTGGGAAAGGATGTCCCGAAAAATCCGCCAAGGCCAAACCCATACACGACGTTATACCGCGGATCTAAAAATTGGATGACCAGTAGCGGCGAATAGAACCCGCTCCCCCACCCGCTCTTCCGGCCCGTTAATCTGGGTTCGCCCAGCCATTCGACCTTAAAATCGGAATCGGCATAAAAAATCCCATACCCGATCGAAATCCCTATCACGTGATAAATGGCCGTGATTCTCGGGCCTATATAAGGAAGGACCAGGGTTTGAGTGTGCCCTTTAAGAGTGGGCGATCCCGGAGCCGTCAAATCAAAATCCCGGTCGATAACGCCGCCGCCGACGGAAAATCCACCCTCTAAATATTTATTTAAAACCCACATCCGGGAATACATCAACATTCCCCCCCCGTCGGTGGGGACTTCAAGGGCCATTTGATTGTAGGCCCGGGAAGGCTTTCCCTCTGCGGCCAAAGGGGAAAATCCTCCCCCAAAAATCAAAAGGAAACACAAAAATTTGCTTTTCAATTTTTCCTTAATATTTCAGCAATTTCCGATTTGGGAAGGGCCAAAGTCACCACGCACTCATCCCCTTCATAACGGGTTTTTATAACCTCAGCGCCCTGGATCCTCCCTCGAATTTCCTGCTGAACTTTTATATATGGAATTTCCGCTTCCCCAAGAGTTTTCTTGGATCTCGTTTTTTTGCTTAGGACAAAAGTGAGGAGATCCACTTGGCCGATTGTCACCGCGGCATCTCGAGCGAGGGACATGGCCTGGGTTTTATCCTTCACTTCCGCCGGGATGGGCGCTTTGGCCGTCACATAAATATAATCGGAGGCCTCCTGAACCAAAGAATCCTTAGTGACATATTGGGTGGTCGCGCACGAAGGGAACAATAAAAAAAACGAGAAGGCCAGGATTGATAAGGTTAAAGTAATTCCGTGAGAGTGTTTCATCAAGAGCTTTTATCCTGACTGAGTAGGTTGCTGACCACACGAAGCAATTCCCTTTTCTGAAAAGGTTTCCGGATAAAGGCTGCCGCGCCAAGGGACTCCACGACTTTTTCATCCTGATCGTAATCCCGCGAGGACACGAACACTATTGCCGGCGGATGAGCCAGGCCGGCGATGTGAGTGGCGAGATGATACCCGTCGATCTTGGGCACCACAATATCAAGCAGGGCGAGATCAAACCGGCCTTTCTCGAGCATTGTAAGCGCTTCAGCCCCGTTACCGCTGCTTACCACATCGTGTCCGGCGCTCTCCAAAATATCTTTGATGCTATCGCAAATTTGATTGTCGTCATCCACAACAAGTATTCTGGCCACGGTCATCTCCTTTAATAAGGCTGGGGCATTTCCGCCGGCCGGCCTTTGTACATGCCGATTTCTTTGGCTTCTTCCTTACAGAATTCTGCCAAATTTTCTTGGAAATCATCCCATTTTTCGAAACATGTGTATTCCAAAGCCTCCGGGATTCCGCCGCCTTTTTTCACCACTTCCGCCACAAAATTGTGGAGCGAGTTTATGCCATGCCTCTTATAAATATATTTGAAGGCCAGGTAATCCTCGGCATAATCCAGGGGGCTGGAATGATTTTCGAGCCCGTTGAACATTTTGGAATCAGCTGAAATCCCGAATCGATACACATACGATCTTAACATCTGCTCGCCCTGATCCGCCCCCCAAACAGCAAGCCCTTCATGAAACCAAAGGGGGAGTTTTGTCGAGGCTTCCGCTCCAAGAGAATCGTTCATAATGGCGTGAACCAGTTCATGGGCAAAAACTTTTTCAAAATTAAATTTATCTTGTTCATACGCTTTCAAATTGATTTTTAATACTTGTTTAATTCCGCCTTCTGCAGTTTGAACAATCTGGACATAGGCGAGCATATTCTCCACACCGAAGGGAGCGCGGTCCACAAATCCGACCGTCAAGGGATACCGCCACCCTTCCTGATAATTCAATCCCAACCGGCTCGACAATTCTATGACGGTGTGCCTAAAAATATCGGGGATTTCATGATGGAGCTGCTGATAGCTTTCCGAATAGGAGCCATTGTAGGAGTCATCCAGAATCCAAGGAATCCTTTTTTCTTCCTGGGCCCTGGCAAAATTGGCGGACAAGATAAACATTGCCGTCATCCCGCCAAAAAATCTCATCGTCATACTGAACCTGCCTCAATTCGAAACGGAGGCATTTTGGGAAACGGCTTCAGATAGGCCTCTCTTTTTCTTCTTTCATCCCTTTTGGAAAAGTCAGTTTGTGCAATCTTTGAAGCAACATTTTCCGACCTGGAAGCCTCGTCTGATAAGTGGCGACGCCAATCTTTTTAGCCGCGCTGGTCAAGGCGATACGGACTTGTTCTGAATCCTTGGACTTACAGAGGATCAAGCCGATAGAAGGTTTTTCGTGATCCTTTTTCTCTTTCTCATCGAGAGCTTGAAGATAGAATTGCATTTTGCCCACATATTCCGGCTTGAAGGCGCCAATCTTAAGTTCGGCCGCCACCAAACATTGCAATTCTCGATGAAAGAACAGGAGATCAACCCGGAACGTATCAGCACCAATCCGCAATGGATATTCTTCTCCAATAAAAGTAAAACCGTGGCCAAATTCAAGAAAGAAATCTCGAAGATTTGCCAATATCCCTTTCCTTAACTGCTGCTCCGAGTAGGTCTCCCCTAGCCCCAAAAATTCAAGGACATAGTTATCTTTAAATGGCAATAGCGGGCCTTTTTGGGCCGTCGCTGGCAGAGCCTTATCGGGATGGTTTTTCACGTTAAGGGCATAGCGAGTATAGAGGTCTGAATCGATTTGCCTTTTGAGTTCCCGAACACTCCATCCCTCTCGGCTCGCCATCCGGAGGTAAAATTCCCTTTCCACACTGTCCTCGCATCGCCAAATAATGAGGAGATTCTGTGACCATCCAATTTCTACAGACAGTGTCTGTAGTTTCTTGTTGCCCGCGTAAGCGGCGTAAAATTTCCTCATGAGCCAAAGGTTTGAAGCAGAAAAACCGCTCATCTCAGGAAAGGCCGAACGAAGGTCCCTTGAAAATCTTTCAACAACCGCCTCGCCCCATCCAAATCGTTTTTGACGTTCAGCAATACCTTGGCCAATATAGCGATATAGATCAACGGACTCTTTCGTGGCGATAGATAAGGCCCTATACCGAGCCTTGGCTATTCTTTGCTTTACCTCAGCGAGAAAATCAAGATATTCGTGATCGCCGCCCACCATGCGCAGTAACGATTTGGATATCTTTTTCTTCATAAGTGTCATTTGATCGATGATAACGGAGCGGATGGGGATGACGAAAGGGATTTCACTTTTTCCTCAATGGCGGCAACCGCCTTTTCGACGGGAATTTCTTCCGGTTTGGCCTTATTTCTTTCTTTTATTTCCACCACATTTTTGGCCAAAGATTTTTCCCCCACCGTCACTCTAATTGGGATTCCCAGCAAATCCGCGTCCTTAAACTTCACACCGGCCCGCTCATCCCGATCGTCCAGGAGAACTTCCCAGCCGGCAGAATTCAGGTCGTCATAGATTTTTAAGGCGGTTGAGGCGGTCTTAGAATCGGAAGTATTCGTGGGAGTTACCAGAATTTCAAAGGGAGAAACGGGAAGGGGCCACCGGATTCCGAACTCGTCATTATTTTGCTCAATGGCCGCCGCGACAATTCGCGAAACACCGATGCCATAGCACCCCATGATAAGGGGCCGGGCGATTCCCTGCTCATCGAGAAAAGTGGCCTTCATGGCCTCGGAATATTTGGTTCCCAGTTTAAATACATGGCCCACTTCTATTCCATGGAAAAATTTAATTTTGGAAGGGCAGCGCGGGCACTGATCTCCCGGCCGGATTTTCCGAATGTCGCCAATTACATCGGGATTAAAATCGCGCTTAATATTCACATTCTTCAGATGAAAATCTTTCTTGTTGGCTCCGCTCACTCCATTGGCGATGTCCGGAATGAGGGTGTCCGCAACGACGGTCGCTTTCAAATTCATGGGCCCGGCAAAACCCACGTCACAATCCGCGATCATGCGGTATTCAGATTCCTCAGCTCCCCTTAACATCTGAACTCCAAGGAGCCTGCGCAATTTGGCCTCATTGAGCTCGGTATCACCCCGCACCAGCGCGACCACGGGTTTCTCGTCGGCAATCAAGAAGACCGTTTTGATTATTTTATCGGCGGTCGTTCCAAGATATGAGGCGACGTCATCCGCCCGATGCCGGTCGGGAGTAGCGACTTCCTCCAGCGTTTTTAATTTCTCTTTCTTTTCCCCTGCTCGCGGGGGAACCGTTTCCGCCCGCTCAATATTGGCCGCGTATCCGCAGGATTCGCAGACGGCGATTTCTTCCTCGCCGGTTTCAGCCAAAACCATGAATTCATGCGAGAAGCTTCCTCCGATCGTACCCGTATCAGCCTCCACTGGTTTAAATTTCAGGCCCAGACGTTCAAAAATCCGGGTATAAGCCTCAAAAACTTTTTGGTAGGTCTTCTCCAGGTCCTCCGCGGTGGCATGAAAGGAATAGGCGTCCTTCATGTAAAATTCCCTCGCCCGCATGACGCCGAAGCGAGGCCGAATCTCATCCCGGAATTTCGTCCCGAATTGATATAGGAGGATCGGCAATTCGCGGTAGGAACGGACATCCCCCCGAACCAAATCGGTGATAATTTCCTCCGCCGTCGGCGCAAAACAAAATTCCGCATCTTTCCGATCTTTAAAGCGGAGGAGTTCCTTCCCGTAATATTTCCAGCGGCCCGTCTCCTCCCAGAGTTCTTTCGGTTGAACATGGGGCAGCCACACCTCCAGTCCCCCCGCGCGGTTCATTTCCTCCCGGATGACCGTTTCCACTTTCTTAAGCGATTTTAATCCCAAAGGCAGCCATTCATATATTCCGGAAGCCACTTTCCGGATCATCCCGGAACGGAGCATCAGCTTGGAGCTGACAGTGTCAGCGTCGGCAGGAGTTTCTTTTAACGTCCGGATGAAAAATTGGGAAAACTTCACTAGGGAGCCTTCACCGGAACGGGTTTGTCTTTTCCGGGCCAGATTCGTTTGACGTCATTGGAAGTGGCAAATACCAAGAGCGACATTATCAACACCAGGCCCACAAAATTAGCCCGGCTGACGGTTTTTGCGCTCAAAGGCTTTCCCCTGATACCCTCAATCACGTAATAGGCGAGATGTCCCCCGTCCAAGAGGGGAACGGGAAACAGGTTAAATAGCCCGATGGCGACGGAGATGAGCCCCACCAAATAAAAGAAATCCTCCCAGCCGGCCTTAACGGCCTTGACAATGACTTGCCCAATCCCCAAGGGCCCCGCCACATCCACCTTCTCCCGCTTCCAAATTTGTGTTCCAAGTTGCAGGAGGGACAAAGCCGATATCGCGTAGCATTGCTTTACCGCGCGGCCCAATGAGCCCATGAAATCCAGTTTTTTCCGCTCCATGGCCGGGGTGATCCCGATGAAACCCTGGCCGCCCTGTTCCTCCACTTTCTGGGGAATAATTCTAAGAGTTAACACTTTGGGACCCCGCTGGATTTGGAGTTTGGTCTCCATGCCGGGACGGGCGTGAATTTTCTCCGCCAGAGTCTGAAAATCGCTGACGGGCTCGCCATTGACGGCCGTTATTTGGTCCCCGGAAACGATTCCGGCGAGCTCCGCCGGCAAGCCTTTGATGACTTCCCCCACCACGGGTTTGTTGGTGGGAATCTGCAGCCCCCAAAATAGAAACATCCCGAAGAAAATTATCGTGGCCAGAACATAATTCATGAACGGCCCCGCGACCACAATGGGTATCCGGCGATACCACCGCAGCGCCAGAAAATCCCGCGAATGGTCGTCCCGGGCCCCGTCCTTCTTATCGCTTTTCCCCTCAAGCACCGGGCCGGAATACTCCTCCGGCGTTTCCCCCGCCATCTTCACATAGCCGCCGAGCGGTATCCAATTCAGGCTGTAGCGGGTTTCCCCGTATTTAAAGCCGAAAATTTCCTGCCCGAAGCCGAAACAAAACTGCTCAATCTTCACGCCCATCTTTTTGGCGACGATGAAATGCCCGAACTCGTGGAAAAATATAACCACGCCGAAGCAAAAAACGATTCCGAAGGTGACCAATACAAATTCCATTACTTTCTCTCCTAATGATTAAGGACTTTTTGAGCCTCTTTTCGGGCCCACGCATCCATCTCTAAAATTTTCTTCAAGTTTGAAACCCCGGATGAAGGCCGTTTGGCCAGGACCGTCGCGACCACTTTAGCAATTCCCAAAAAGGGAATCCGCCCCGAAATAAAAGCTTTCACCGCCTCTTCGTTGGCCGCGTTTAAAACCGCCGGAGCGCATCCGCCCGCCCGCCCGGCGCGCAGAGCCAATCCCAGACAGGGAAACTTGGAAAAGTTCGGTTTGAAAAAATCCAATTTTCCCACTTCTTCGAGATTCAGCCGGCGAACAAGGGTGTTTCTCCGGGAAGGATAGGTGAGGGCGTATTGAATGGGAATCCGCATGTCGGGATGAGACAGTTGGGCCAAATTGGAACCGTCTTCAAACTCAACCAGCGAATGGATTATCGATTGCGGATGGATAACGATGGAAATTTTTTCCATGGGAACCCCAAATAAATGATGGGCCTCAATGGCCTCCAACCCTTTATTCATCAGAGTGGCCGAATCGACGGTGATTTTGGCCCCCATTTTCCAGGTGGGATGGGCCAATGCTTCCGGCACGCTAACCCTGCGCAGATTCTTCTCCCGGCGGTAAAAGGGGCCGCCGCTGGCGGTTAAAATAATCCTGGAAATCCTGCTCTCATGGTGACCGCGCAAACATTGAAAGATGGCGGAATGTTCACTGTCGACGGGAACAATAGTCGAACCGTACCGTTTGGCGAGGTTCATTATGATGTCTCCCGCGATGACCAAGGCTTCTTTGTTGGCCAACCCCACGGTCTTCCCCTGCTTTATAGCGGAAATGAGGGGCAGAAGTCCGCGCGCGCCCACCATCCCGAAAATCACCACGTCCGCCTCCCGGGCGGCCGCGATCCGCTCCAAACCGTCCGCATGATTAAGGACCGTGGGCCTCCTTTTCCAGCTTTTGATTTTGTTCAGCAAACTATCGGCGGAGGGAGTGTGATCAAGAGCGACATATTTCGGCTTAAACTCCCGAATCTGGCGCAGGATGAGGTCGATATTGCGGTTGGCGGCAAGACCAATCACCCTGAATTCATCCCGGTGTTGACGAACAACATTGAGGGTATTAACACCGATGGAGCCCGTGCTTCCCAAAACAACGACATTCTTTTTTTTCATTTTCACCTAAAAAAACCGGCCGGTGCCCAGCAAAAGGTAATAATAAAAAGGAGCGGCAAAAATATAGCCGTCAAATCGGTCCAAAATTCCGCCGTGACCCGGGAGAAGCTGGGAAGAATCTTTCATTCCAAACGATCTTTTCATCAAAGATTCTATTAAATCGGACACCTGGGCAGTCACGGCGATGATCAAGGAAAAGAGCAGCGCTTCAAACACACTCAGCCCATAGCGGAGAAAAATTTCGCGGGATAACCACCCCACCAAACACCCGACAACCGTCCCCCCAATGGCCCCCTCCCAAGTTTTTTTCGGGGATATGCGGGGCGCCAAAGGAATCCTACCCCAAGATTTCCCCACGAACCAGGCGCCGGTGTCGACACCCCAAACAACGAAGATTAAAAAAAACACCAGTTCCCGCCCCGCCAATCTGAAACCCCCACCTTCCACAAACCTCATATCCCGGATAAGAAGGAGATGCCCCATAAAAAAAGCGATAAGGACGACGCCGGTTATGGTGGTAATCGCCCGCAACATGGAGTAATCATCGTCTTTCCTGATGACTTCCCGGAAAAAAACAATAAAGGCCCAGAAAACCAAAATGAGAATTGTATTCGGCGCCGTTTTCAACGGCCCGCGGGGAACTCCGTCAATAAAAAGGGCGGAAAGAATGGCGACTACACCAATAATTGACAAAATAAGCTGATTGGGATACCCACCTTCTTCCGCCATAAGGCAATATTCCCAAACTCCCAAAAGGCTAATCCCCAGGACAAGAAGGAAAAAAGGAAGGGTCCCAAACCACACCGTAATCAAAATTAGGGGGGCCAAAACAAAAGCGGTGATAATCCTTGGAAATACCATTTAGCCGATCCCTCCAAAGCGGCGCTCGCGCGACTGATAATCGATTATCGCGCGGTAAAAATCATCCCGCCCAAAATCGGGCCATAACGTCGGAGTCACAAAGATCTCCGTGTAAGCGATTTGCCAAAGCATAAAATTTGACACCCTCATCTCCCCCGATGTCCGAATTAATAGGTCGGGCTCCGCGAGACCCGCCGTCTGAAGACTTCCGTTGATTAAATCCTCCGTCACAAAGGAATGGCCTTTTTTCAGAACAGCGTTAACCGACTGAATAATATCCTGTCTGCCGCCATAATTCAAAGCCAAAATGAGCAGGAGCCCCGAGTTATTGGAGAGCTTCTCCTTGGTTTTTTCCAAATCAGCCCGGACATAGTAGGGGAGCCGTGAGAGATCGCCAATCGTTCCGAGACGGATATTATTCCGGTCCAGGTTTCCAATTTCTTTGCGGAGGGTATGGAACAAGAGCCTCATGAGGCCGGAAACTTCCCTTTGGGGACGGGCCCAGTTTTCGGTGGAAAACGCGTAGAGGGTGAGGGTACGGATGCCGAGCCGCGCCGCCACTTCGACGATTTCTTTAACCGTCCCGGCTCCCGCCTTATGGCCCCACAGCCTGGGCAGGTGGCGTTTTTTCGCCCAACGGCCGTTCCCGTCCATGATGATGGCAACGTGGCTGGGGAGACGCGACGAATCAATTCGGTCAAGAAGAGAGCTTTTGGCTGGTGACATTAAAATGAAGGGGACAAAAAAATTAAACTTCGAGAATTTCTTTTTCTTTTCCGCTCAAAATTTCATCGATCCTTTTTATAAAGGAATCGGTCAGCCCCTGCAGCCTCGCCTCGCTTTGAAGGCGAACATCCTGGGAAATGACCTTTTCTTTTTCCGCTTTTTTCACCTTTTCGTTGGCTTCCCGGCGAATATTGCGCAAAGAAACCCGGAAATCTTCGGCTAATTTTTTGACGACTTTGACCAAGTCCTTCCGCCGCTCTTCGGTGAGACTGGGAAAGGAAAGCCGCACCACTTTCCCGTCATTATTGGGGGTGATACCGAGGTTTGCGAAGCTTATGGCTTTTTCGAGTTCCGGCAATACGCTGGGATCCCAAGGGCGAATTTCAATGGTCCTGGCCTCCGCCACAACGACATTCCCCACTTGATTGACGGGAACCTGCGAACCGTAATAGTTCACCCGGACCGCGTCCAATAAGGCCGTCGACGCCCGGCCGGTTCTGACCGTTGAAAAATCCGAATGAATCCGTTCAATGGTTTTTTTCATTTGCTGCTCGGCTTCGATGAAAATATTTTCCAGCGGCATATAACTCCTTTACCACCAAGGAGGGCCGGTTAAGGCCTCACCAACGTCCCCAAAGACTGACCCCGAATGGCTTTGGCAATGTTTTTCGCTTTTCTCAAATTAAAAACATGAATCGACAACTTGTTTTCCTGGCAGAGGGCCAAAGCCGCGGTATCCATGATTCCCAGCCGTTTGACAATGGCCTCCTGAAGAGTGAGGGTTTTAAACAACTTGGCATTTTTCGAAATCTTCGGATCGGCCGAATAGACCCCGTCGACTTGGGTGGCTTTAAGAAGGAGGTCGGCTCCGATTTCCGAGGCCCGGAGAGCGGCGGCGGTATCGGTTGAAAAGTAAGGGTTCCCGGTCCCCGCGGCAAACACCACTACCCTTCCCTTCTCCAAATGGCGAATGGCCCGCCTTCGAATATAGGGCTCCGCCACGCGGGAAACTTCCATGGCGGATAAAACGCGGGTGGGAACTCCGATTTGCTCAAGGGCGTTTTGAAGGGCGATGGAGTTGATAATGGTGCCAAGCATCCCCATGTTGTCGGAAATCACCCTTTCCAGCTGCAGGCCCCGGCCTCGCCCCCCTCGCCAAATATTTCCCCCGCCGATGACGATGGCGAGTTGGGTGGTTTTGGTCAGGCCGTCTTTAATTTCCCGGGCGATACGGAAGAGGCTATCCATATTAATTCCGTACCGTTCCCCCTCTCCGAGAAGGGCTTCTCCGGAAAGTTTAAGGACGATTCGCCTCATGCCCATTCCCACTTATTATGCGCCGCCGACCCGGTAGCGGTCGAAGCGGATGACTTTAATTTCAATCTTTTCCTTTTTGGCAAGATTATCAATCAAATCCTGGACCTTCGTTTTTCCGGAGGCGTCGCGCACGTGAGGCTGGTCCAAAAGGCAATTGGCCTCGAAAAACTGCCTCAACTTCCCCGTGGCGATTTTTTCCAAAACCTCCGGGGGTTTATTTTGCCCTTCCATTTGCTTCTTGGCAATCTCTTTTTCCTTTTGAAGAACATCCGCAGGGACGTCTTTCTGGGTGACATATAGGGGATTGGCGCCGGCAATTTGAAGAGCCAGCTCTTTTACGAGGTTTTTAAAATCGCCGCTCGCGGACATGTTTTTGCTCGTTTGAATTTCGATCATAACCCCCAACTTCGAACCGGGATGAATATACACGCCCACCAAACCTTCGCCTTTTATTCGGTAGCGAACGAATCTGGGAAATTCAATCTTTTCCCCGGTTTTGGCCGACAGCTCAACCAGTGGTTCCATGGGAATTTGGCTCACCTCGGTAAGTCCGGGATTGGAGCCGATTTTTTTAAGGAGGGTTTTACCCATTTGCACAAAATCCTGGTTGCGGGCCACAAAGTCAGATTCACAGTTTAATTCAATCATGATTCCTTCCTGGCCTGAATCGGAAACCCACGCGTCAATAAGGCCTTCCCCGGCCACACGGTCCGCTCTTTGCGAAGATTTGGCGATTCCCTGTTCTCTCAGGTATTGGATGGCTTTTTCAAAATTTCCCCCCGCTTCGGTCAGGGCTTTCTTGCAATCCATGAGACCTGCGCCAGTCATCTGGCGGAGTTTTTGAACGTCAGTCGCTTTAATTTCAATTGCTGGCATAAATTATTGCTTGGCTCCTCGCAATGACATCTTAAGACGGGAGGGATTCTCCGGAGGGAGCCAACCCTTCTCCCGCAGCTCCAACTTGAGTGACATTCTCTTCGGATTTAGCTTCGGGGGTTGCGCCCGCCAGGGCGGGAACCGCTCCTTCAACAAGCCCTGAGTCTGGCGAAACAGACGCCCGCCCCTGAATTACGGCATCAGCCATAAGGGCGGTGATAAGCCGGATGGCCCGGATGGCGTCGTCGTTTCCGGGAATGGGATAGTCAATCAGGTCGGGATCGGAATTGGTGTCACAAACGGCAACAATCGGAATTCCCATTTTCCTTGCTTCCGCCACGGCGGTGGTTTCGTTGGCCGGGTCAACCACAAAAAGGCACCCCGGCAACTCCTCCATTCCCATGATACCGATGAGGGATTTGGTGAGCCGCCGGATATCTTTTTCCCTCATGGCGCGCTCCTTCTTGCTCAATAAATTCAGAACGCCTTTCTCCTTCATGTTTTGGAGTTCCTTGAACCTTTTAATGGACTTCCGAATGGTCTCAAAGTTGGTCAGGGTTCCCCCCAACCATCTTTCCGCCACAAAAGGCGACACGCACCGCTTGGCTTCCTGCACGATTGTTTCCTGGGCCTGCTTTTTAGTCCCGACAAACAATACGGCTTTGTTCTCAGCGGCCCTGTCGCGGACGAAGGAATAGGCCTTCTTTAATTCCCGGACGGTTTTTTGCAAATCGATGATATGGATGTTGTTGCGGCTTCCGAAGATGTATCTGGCCATTTTTGGGTTCCACCGGTGGGTCTGGTGCCCGAAATGGACCCCCGCTTCAAGCAGGGATTTCATAGAAATCGCGGGCTCAGGTCCCGCGTTTCCAGTTTGAGTGGTAACATTCGCTGTCATAAAATTTCCCTTTAAATATCCTCCTAAAATAAAATTCCGCCTTTCCACTCCATTTATAGGCTTGGATACGGATTGACTAGCAACCAGAATGGATGAGAAGGCGGTTCCCTAATAAATCGGGTGAATTGTATCAAAAAAAGCGGATTTTTTTCACAATCTTATCGGCCAGGGTTACTCCTCAACGAATGTCGGGTGATAGGTGGGATCGGGGGCCGCGTTAAATACCAAACTGAAATTCCCTCCAAAATAGTGAAATTGGGCGAAAATTCGCAAATATTTTCTAATCGGAGGAGGGTAATTGTAAAGGTTAAGGTCCTGGACGTAATTCCGCGCCGGAATAGCAGGAGCCCCACTATCATCTTGGAAAAAGTCCCCCAGGTACGGAGTTCGATTTAAGACCATTGCGCCATGAATATATAGACTCTGGGTGACGGGTAAAATGCTGGCGTCAATTCTGTCCACAGTGACCGTGGCATCGGGGGTAATAAGGAAGGCCTCAATCGTCAGTCTATTCAGGTTCCCATCCAGATTTTTTGTGGCATCCAAAGAAAAAGTGTTATTTATCACAATCCCGTCCCTGGCCATTAATACCAGGCAATGGTCCGGAGGCATTTTCTCCTCGTAAGAAGTGAGCGACCCCAACTGATTGCCGGGATCATTATCCTTTGTATTTTCCGAGAGCTTTAAAATATCTCCGGTTATGATAATTCTTTTACTTGTGACTATCACAACCTGCCCGTGGACATGAACCCCGCCTATATAGACATCGTCATCAGAATAATAAATTGAGGTGGATCTTCCCGGGCCCAGAGTCTCCGGATCAGCACCCATCAATCCCAAGGGATAATAGGGCGGATATAAATCGCCGGTTATATTGTTCTCACCGGCAGGATTGTTATCCAGGATGCCGTTGGACGGCCATTTTTGAGCTTCACGCTTGTAAAAGAGCAAATCCTCTTCGGTCAGGGTGGGAAAGCGGCGTTCCCGGTCAAGTTGAACGGGAAACCTCGAATTATCATTCTGCCAGGGGTCGGGATAATGGGGATTAATAATAATTCCCTTAAAATTCCCATCGCTGTCTTCTCCGAACATATCCAGGCCTTCGGGAGTAATAGGGTAAAAGGCCCCAACATAGTAAGCATCCTTAACTTGGATGGGATGGTCCAGGCTTATTTTAAATTCAGAGGAGTCGGTGAATCTCAGGTTATACCCATAAACGGACGCCGTATGAAAATCCGCCCCCGCCTGAAGTATCAAATCCGCGTTCTGAATGGCGAGGAAATATTCGCCGATGTTTTCAAACGTCACGAAAGTAAAAATTGTTTGCTTCCAGCTATCTGTACTCGACCGCGGGGGAGGGTTGGTGGGCCAGGCTTCGGTGCAAATTTCGTAACAATCCTGGAGTTCCTCTTTAAGATAATCCAAATAAACTTGCCGGGCAAAGCTGCGCCAATGGCCGACGGATCTCCCATTTTTATCCAGGATGTCATGTTCATTTATAAAGAAGTACCCGTTCGGATCCACCCAGGACTTTGAAGTAAACATGTAGGGCCCAGCTATATGATTCGGGTCCTTAGCCTTCGCCCAGTCCTGCAAATCCGTATTCGAAGTCAAATATCCCACTGTTTCGGCCGCCCCGCTTAACCCCATGGAAATGACCTGATCTTGCAAATCAAGGTGAGTCCCCAGGCGCACGTCCTGTTTGCTGAACTCAGCCACGGCTAATATGGTAAGAACAAAAGCAAGTCCAATGGAAATGGCCGCGACTGTTGAAAAACCCCTCGTGGAAGGATTTTTAATTAACATAATTGCTCCATTTCAAAATATTTTTCGCGAACCTTTTGGGAGGATCGGTTTTCCTCTGAAATGGATAGTAGAAACTAATGTCAAAAACCACGGTGTCATTATCTTTGCCAGTATCAAATACGGGGTGGCCGGGCTCCGGCGGAAGGATTAATCCCGAAAGAAATTCCTTTCGCTCCCTTCTCTCCTTAGGCGTCCCGGCGTTAAATAACACCTCCCTTATGATGAACCAATCCTTTCCCCTGTTTCCGAGCGAATAGTCAATCCGGCCAAAACGGTTCCAATCAAGAGTTTCAGGAACTCCCGCTTTGGCTTTTAGAACCGGTGGTATTGCCTCTAATAATGCCTCATCATAATGCAATTCATTCAAATCATGATCTCTGATGTTGAGAGCGTACAAATGAAGTTCATTGAAGGATATGGCGGAAACAGCAAGGTCACTGTTGAATTTTGGGCAATTGTTTATGTCCTGGGAGAGGAGCGCCACGAAAACTTCAATCTTTTGATTCGCCATGACCATTTGCTGCTGGTATTTAAGGGCATTTAACAGCTTCACAGCGACAGGCATGACATAGGCGATGAGTCCCAAAACAAAAACCGTAACCATAAGCTCGGTTAAAGTTATGCCTTTTCGGCTGGAAAAATTTCTGACTCTGTTCATTTTCATAGGATTATCCCATGCCTGGAATTTAAACACAATCCTTAATATTGAATTATTCCATGCACTGCTCTCAGGTTAGGTTGGAGCAGGTTTCGGAAAGCAGACTGAAGACCCGGCTAAAATTTAACCGCCGGTTATCAAGCTCCCCCGCCACCGGTATCCAAGGTCGGGCTAACGCTTTTGGGCAGGAAGCGGTAATCGGCGTCATTTATATCAATCCCGTCGTATCCGTCGATAATCATTCCCCCCACCCAGGGCAAACTGTTCGGGTTGGCGCAAGTCGTACACGATGCGGGAGGCTTAAATTTAATCTGGAAATTCGGGAAATCGAGGCCGCCGAAAGTCAATTCCGAAGCATCCGTATATTCAAAATGGCCCGCTGCATCGGTCACCTTGTCATGTTCGGGGCAGGCATCCTTAAGTTGTTCGCAGGGAGAATTCGGCGAATACCAGTTAACTGGATCCTTCGTCGTTAAACGCAATTGTACCGTCACTCCGGGCAATGGCTTCCCCTCGGGATCCGTAACCGTTCCGGCGATCCTGTTGGCCGTCACCGTGTGATACATTCTCAAAAAATCAGTGCTAAAAAATATGTCATAGAGATAATACTGGCCGGTACCGCCGGCGGCAGCCGGATCATAACGAAGCTCGTCACAGCCCCCATTGTTTCTCCAAACCCTCCACGCTGGAGTGGCGGGATAATCCGACCAATCCCTCACGATCCATAAATCGTTTCTGCTAACAACCGGACTTTGGACGTCAACATTGATATCAACGTTGTTGTAATCAACCCCGGGAAGCATTTTCTTGGGAGCGGACCGGGCCTCCCATTGACTCTTGGCCGGAAGGTTCAGAACTTTGAAAACGACGTGGACGATATTGGGGTCTGATTTCGGCACGTCTTCTTTGGTCAAATAAGTAGCAGTATGGCTGTTGAAAGCGGTGCCCACCTGAAAACTCGGAATTTCCGTGTTGAGGAAATACAATTTAACGGCATCGATTGAATCCAAATCCGCGGCATGATAATAATCAAAATTTCCGTCTCCCTCCCCATTTCTCTTTTTTATCTGCAGCCTCAACCTCATGTCCACCCAGCAGTCGGAGGGAACATTGTTCTGACAGATATAAGTGATGATCCGGTTATTGCCATATCCCCATTGACCGTCCACAAAATTCCCTGAAGAATAACTGTCGGTAAATTGATTCACGTTACCATCGTCCCAATTGGGAAGGCTGGGCAAAATTAATTTGCCAAAGTCGTAATTCATACTGGCATCAACCGGCGCCCTATGAGCAAAATTTATGTGCTCTCCCCACCAAGTGGTTTCATACCCCCAGGCTAATACCGTACCGTTCCGGTAAACCGTATGGTCGGGATTGGCACCGTTACAAGTATTTACAAATTCTGTGGCGGCCGATCCGTTAGTATGTCGGATTGTGCCGGTAACGCGAACTAACTCCGATTTTTTTAAAACCCGCACATCCCCCAAATCGAAGTTTCTTTTATTGACGTCTGAATCCCGCATCACGAAATTATATACAGGAGGAAAACCGGGAGGATTATAAGGAAGCTGACCGCATCCAAAATCTCCATACGAACCGGGGTACACCAAACCGTTTGCCCCGTCAGCATTTAGGAAGACATTCCGGTCGGGCACAAAAACCGTGGGGTAATAATAGCGGTCGATCCTGTTGTCGTAGATTACGGCAAACTGCTCCAAGGTGCTATTATTCGGACGTTGAAAAACAAATACGGGAAGGACCGCGGCGGGTATGAGCGGGTGCCCGGGAAAATCATAATCATCGGAATCGACACCCAGTTTAACTATATTCGCCTCAAACAATCCCTTGTTTTCAGAGGGAAGAAAACCCATGTTGTAATAATCCAAGCATCTTGGGCCCATATTGGAAAAGGAGAATTTCCCGTCTGAACCGGTCCTGAGGGAACGGCAAAAATAATAATTTGTCCGGGCAAACCCCCCTCTTCCCAAATAGTCATTGTTGAAGTCGCACACTACGCTATTTTGAAAGAATTGAGTATCCCAAATCCACCCACCGGCCCAATTGGGTCTATATGGCATCTGTAACCAACTGTAGGCCCGCAAGGGAAATTGAGCGATGGGCGTTATATTGCCGGTATAAGTCGGCGGATTGGACCCGTCATTATAGAGTGTCACCCCGACGACCCTCCCCGTTAAATTCATCATGGTGGTGGTCTTAAACCGGGTGTTATAAGGGGAGTAATACAGATCAGCATGCCTATTCACCAAGGGACAGTCGGGGCAATGCCGGTGAGCGTCGGTATTATGAACGGGAGCGTCCGAATCATACGTTTCGCCGGGAAGCACGCGAATGACATTTCCAATGGTGTCGTTTTTATTCTTATAAATTGGATTGTCCGCCGCCACGGATAAATCCCCTCTATAGGCGACTCCGGCGTAAAAAGTTTGGGTGGAAATGTTTGGTTCAAAAACGAGGGCTCTCGTTAATATGCCTTGTTTATACAAATAACTGCCCCTCACATCAGGTGACTGGCTAAAGCGGTTTCCAAAATCCCCGGGCGCATCTTTGGTGACGTTGTCTTCCCCGGAACCATGCATGAAAACCCGGTAATTGCCGGGACACATATTGGGAAAGACATACTCGCCATTATTATCCGTCAGAAGTTCCATATACGGTTTGGGCAGGGCGGAATAAAAGTTGGGTATTTCGGTTTGCAGGGGAATGAGCTGCAGTATTGCGCTCGGGACTTTATGCGACGGGATGAGGCCATCCACAACTCCGCCCCTTATCACCCCAAAGGGAACCATTTTCACGTCGCCATAGGCCTCGTTAAATTTAAAAACCTGATTAAGGTTAATATTTTCGGCAATGGTGTAATCCCTGGTCAGGGTGGAATCCGTCCATTTCAAATTTCCATCGCCGCGAAAATAATAATAGGGGTTGGCCGAGTATCCAAATATGGTCATTTTTCGGGGGCCATGGATTTTCACTCCGCGTAAAAAGAATTCCCCCTGTGCGTCCGTGAATGAATATATCCAGCGGTTCCCGAGTTCCGATTCCACCATCACTCCCACACCCCGTGGCGCATCACCGCCGACGAGGTCATTTTTTATTTTCCCTCTAATCTCTCCGCCATATTCGGCGATCCGCGCGGCTGTCAAATTATAACTGCGCTCCAGCTTATACTCCTGCGGCCCCAGGCGCCAATGAGCTGTCACGGTTAACGTCCGGACTTGAGTGACGGCATCAAAATTCCCGATTGCGGCTTCGACGGCCAGCTTCCCGGAATTCAGTCTCGCCTGATAAGTCGCCGAATCCACTTGAACTGAATCGACATAGTAGGAAGTCCCGGAGAACAATTTGTCGTAGAAAAAGGAGTTATCAGTCCCGGATTTAACTTTCAGGTCATTCAAGGCGTCGGTGACGGCGCTTTCGGCTTTTGTTCTGACGTGGCGGTTGGCGTTATATTTTCCAACAAATTTAAGGGAATAAGTTGCCGCGGCGATAACCATTACAAAAATAACCAGACCCACCAAGGCTTCCGTGAGGGAGAAGCCCCGCTCTTTGGACCCGAGATCCTTCTTCATATATGCCCCCTGGTTAGGGTATGCTTACCCAAAACTAAGTTTAACAGACGTGTGACAAAATTTCATCAGAAAAATTGCATTGAAAAATCAACTCAAAAATTGCGTTTTAGCAGAAAATCGGACAAGTCATCCAAATGGGCCCGGACTCTCTCGGAAGGGAGCCCGCTCAACTCATCTTTTGCCGCCTTGATTTGCTTTTCTACGACATCCATGGCTCCCTCAATGGCTCCGGACTTTCTGACATCATTTAACAAGGATTCAAGTTGCCCATTGGGACTTTTTAGAAGCCCGAAAAAATAGTCAAAGTCAACCTGGCCGCGTTTCTCTTCACGAAATAATATAAGAGGGAGAGTCATTTTTCCATTTAAAATGTCTGTTCTAAGGGTTTTGCCTATATCTTTTTCATTGGCTGTCAAATCCAGGAGATCGTCTCGAATCTGAAAAGCCACCCCTAAATTTATCCCGAATCTTTCCAGCGACTCCTGAATTTCCAAAGGCTGCCCGGCCAAAATGGCGCCGCACCGGGCCGAGGCGCCGAAAAGGGAGGCGGTTTTTTTGCGGATAAAGGAAAAATATTCACCTTCCGACAAATCGAATTGGAATCGCCGTTTCAGCTGATTAATCTCCCCGTCGCAAACGGTGTATGTGGCTTCGGCTAGTAATTGCAAAATCAGCGGTTCATTCAGAGACGCCACCTTTTTATAGGCGTAGGTAAATATATAGTCTCCAAGAAGAAGAGCGGAATCAGTTCCTTCCCTTTCCACAACGGTCTTCCCGCCCCGACGCAAAGCTGCCTTGTCGATGATGTCGTCATGGATCAAGGTGGCGATATGAATCAATTCAACCGCCATGGCCACCGTCCGCACCGCTTCCAGTTTTGATCTCCCTAACTGTGAAGTGAGAAATACCAGGGCGGGCCGGATTCTTTTCCCTGATCCTTTCAAAACATAACTCAATAAATCCCCCAGGAACCCGTCTGTCTCCTCGGCAACGATTTGAAGGGATTGGTTTAGAATTCCCAGCTCAGGCGCCAGGACCTCTTTCAAAGGTGATCCATTTTTAATCTGAAGGGCGCTAAACGGTGTCATTAATTTCTCCTTAAGATCCTAGCAGAGTGCGAATCCAGTTGATGAGGGAATTGGGAAATATTCCCACCAAAAAGGTCAGGGCGAAGGCTATCGCCATCGAAGCGCACAGCGCGGGCGGAAATTGCAGGGGTTTGGATGCGGGTTCGGCGTCCTTAAAAAACATCTCCTGGGCAATTCGAAAGTAATAATAAAACGAAACAACACTATTAAGGACCATCAGAATCGCCAGCCACAAAAGCCCCTGAGATTTGAGGAGGGAGCCCAAAATGGCGAATTTTCCAACGAAACCGGACAGGGGCGGAATTCCCGTCAAGGCCAATAGAAACACCATCATAAGGAACGACAATCCCAGTGACTTTTGCGCGAGTCCCCGAAATGCCGGCACGTTCTCCTCTCCGGTTTGATTGGAAACAATCACGAGGCCTGTGAAAATCCCCAGATTCATGAACACGTATATAAAAACGTACAAAAGCAGGGCCTGGCTTCCCATTCCGTTTAATCCGCCCACGGCCGAAAACGCGGCCAGAAAATACCCTATCTGGGCGATGGAGGAATAAGCCATTAAACGTTTAACATTATCCTGCTTGAGCGCTCCGATATTTCCAACCGTCATTGTAATGGCGGCGAGCGCCGCCAGGATGTAATTTAAACGCAGGGCCTGGTGGTTGTAAAAAACCCGCAATAAAAATCCCAAAGTCGCCACCTTTGGCGCCACCGATAAAAACGCCGTGACCGGCGTGGGAGCCGCTTCGTACGCGTCGGGAGCCCACATGTGGAAAGGCACAACGGCAATTTTAAAGCCGAAACCAGCCAACAAAAGTATCAAAGTCAAACTCAATCCCAAATCGGGCGAACGGCCCAGCGATAAAAGAGAAACAAGATTGGTGGTCCCGAAATACCCGTAATAATAGGATATGCCCAGCAGCAATAGCCCGGTGGAAAAAGTGCTGACGAGAAAAAATTTAATGGCCCCTTCCGTGCCGATGCCTTTTTTCAAGATAAACCCGATGAGGATGAATAGCGGTATGCCGGACAATTCGAGGGCGATGACGGCCAGGAGAAAATCGATGGACCCCACCAGGATCATCATCCCCACCGTCGAAATCAAAAGCAGGAAGGAATACACGGCCATGGGAATCGGCAAAAATTCTTCATAATCGATGGAGATTAGAAAAACGAGGATTCCGCACATCAAAACCGCCAACTTAAAAAACACCGACATTGAATCGACGGAAATCATACGCGAAACGAGGGGGTATTGGATCCAGCCCCCCACTTTTTGCAAGGGGTCCACACCCCAATATTCGGCCCAGGGAAGGAACCCCAGAAAATACAGGGGCAGGAAAGAAATCAGCGTTACCAGCAATCCGAAAAGGGAAAGGTAAATGAAGGATTTTCTTCCCTGAGGGTAAAACGAACCCCATAATAAAATGAAAATCGCCCAAAAAGTGAGAAATATTTCCGGAAAAAGAAGAACTATATTTTTCATCCCTTACCCTTTTCCCCCCTAAAACGGTTTTAGAGTGACAATTTGAATGAGCCGGTCGGCCGTCGAATTCATTAAATCAAGGGCCAAACCCGGGAAAATGCCCAGCACCACCGTTAATACCACCAGGGGCACGAGCGTGACCAACTCCCTCGCCGTGAGATCGGGCATCTGTCCCCCCCATTTTAAATTGAATTCACCCAAAAGAACCAGCTTGATCATTCTCAGGAAAAAAGCCGCCGTGATAACAATTCCGACGATCGAAATTCCGGCCCAAATTTGCAAATTGTATCCGTCAAAATTCCCGCCGAATCCCCCTAGAAAACAGAGAAATTCGGAAACGAACCCCGCCAGGCCCGGCAACCCCATGGAACCAAGAACCTGGATTATCATTATTCCCGCGAAAATGGGAACCTGGGAGGCCAAACCGCCGAAGGCATCTATATCCCGGACATGGGTGCGGTCATATATAACTCCCACGATCAAAAAGAGAGACCCCGTAATCAGCCCGTGATTGACCATCTGGAAAACGGAGCCGACAATCCCGGCGTGAGCCGCATTGGGGTTACCCATTATCGCGCACATCCCCAGAAGGCAATACCCCATGTGATTTATCGAGGAGTACGCCACCATCCGTTTCATGTCCTTCTGGGCCATGGCGCAAAACGCCCCGTAGATTATGTTGATGGTCGCTATGACGATGAGAACCGGAATAAACATTTTGGTGGCCTCCGGAAGAATGGGGAAGGAAATGCGCAAAAGGCCATAGGCCCCCATCTTAAGGAGAACTCCCGCCAGGATCACGCTGACCGGCGTGGGTGCTTCAACATGAGCCAAGGGAAGCCAGGTATGGAACGGAAAAGCGGGCACTTTGATGGCGAAGGCCACAAAAAAGCCGAGAAAAACCAACATGGCCGGAATTGTCAGGTGAAGACCCCCTTTGCCGGCGATTTCGGCAAGCCTTATCAAATCGAGGGTGCGCTCGCTCCCGGCGGCGCCGGTGCCGCTCGCAAAATAAAGGGCGAGCATCGACAACAACATGAAAACGCTGCCGAACAAAGTGAATAAGAAAAATTTAACGGCGGCGTATTCTTTTTGCGGGCCGCCCCAAATCCCGATTAAAAAATACATCGGGACAAGAGACACTTCCCAAAAAATGTAAAAGAGGAAAAGATCGAGGGATAGGAACAATCCCACCATTCCCGCTTCCAGCATCAAAAACCAGAAAAAGTACTCCTTGGTCCGGCGATCTATTCCGAAAGAAGCGATAATGGAAATGAGAGAAAGAAGCGTGGTCAAAATCACCAGCGGGAGCGAAATCCCGTCCACCCCCAGGTGATAAAAAATATTAAAGGTTGCAATCCAGGGATAATTTTCGCCGAATTGGATACCGGGGTTTGACGGATCAAATTGAAGGAGAACCCACAGGGAAAGGAGAAAGGCCAAACCGCTGAAGGCCACCGCGACCCAGCGATGAATGCGCGCCTCATTTTTCGGCGACAATAAAATGGCGACTGCTCCGATCAAGGGTGTAAAAGTCAACCAGGTAAGAACGGCGGAAAAATTCACGTTATTCTCCTTTAAGAATAATTATTTAATAAATGGCCACGCCACGACTAAAAACATCGATACCAGGCCGATGGCCATCCAAAAGAGATAGCTCTGCGCAAGGCCATCCTGCCACCGGCGGATAAAATTGCTGACGCGGCTCAAAATTATGCCGTTCCCGTTGACGAGGAACCGGTCGACAATACCGTCATCCAAAAGCCGGGAAAGCAAGGCGAGCCCTCGGCCGCCCAGGCCCACACCATCGACAATTTTCTGATCCAAATAATCAAAGTCAAATTTAGCAAGCCAAGCTCCGGTTGGATAAACAAATGACCGGATAAACCAGAGATACACCTCGTCGAAATAAAATTTCCGGCTGAGCAGATTATGAAAAAATGAATAACGAACCCGCAGGAAATTATATTTGGGGGCCTTATCGTTATAAATCCAAAAGGCCAACAGCCACCCGATCACGAATACAACAGATGAAAAAGCCATGATGGCATTTTGATTTTCTTCATCCGCGGCCAGATCTCCCCATTTATACCACAGTCCGACGTTGTGGTTGTAAGACAAAAAGGCTCCAAGGAAAAGCGACAAAAAGGCCAGTACCACCAGCGGGAAGGTCATCACCAGGGGCGACTCCTGGGCCTCGTTAAACTTCCCTTTGTCCCGGGGATCTCCGAAAAAGACAAGAATCAAAAGCCGGAACATGTAAAAAGAGGTCAAGGCCGAGGTGAAAAGAAGAATCCCGAATATTACCACGTCATGGTGAAAAGCGGAGAGAAGAATATCGTCCTTGGAAAAAAATCCCGACATCAACGGAAATCCGGCAATGGCAAAGGTGCCGATGAGAAATGTAAAAGCGGTCAAGGGCATTTTGGTCCGGAGGCCCCCCATCTTCCAAATATCATTGGTATGGACGGCGTGAATTACCGAACCAGCCCCCAGGAAAAGCAGGGCTTTAAACGCCGCATGCGTGGTTAGATGGAACATTCCGGCGGTGTACCCTCCGCAGCCAAGACCCGCCATCATAAAGCCAAGCTGGCTGACCGTGGAGAAGGCCAAAACCCGTTTAATATCCGAAGACACCAGTCCCATGCTGGCCGAGACAACCGCCGTTATAACTCCAACCCAGCCAATGACTTCCAAAGAGAAAGGAACCATTTGGAATATAAAAAACAACCGCGCCACCATATAAACCCCCGCCGCCACCATGGTCGCCGCATGAATCAGGGCGGATACGGGCGTCGGCCCTTCCATCGCGTCCGGAAGCCAAACATGGAAGGGAATCTGGGCAGACTTTCCGGCGGCGCCGATGAAAAGAAGCAGGGGGATCGACTTAACCGCCCATCCGGGATAAGACATCGTGGCCAAATTTTGGGATAGAATGGGAATATTAAACGTCCCCAATAAATTAAAAATAATCAACAGGGCCAAATAAAATCCGAGGTCGGCGATTTTTGTGGTGATAAAGGCCTTTCTTCCCGCGTAGGCGGCAGGCTCCCTTTCAAAATCGAACCCGATCAACAGATAAGAGCATAACCCCACCAGCTCCCAGCCGACAAAAAACTGCAAAAGATTGTTGGCCATCACCAGGAGAATCATGGAGAAGGAGAACAAATTTAAATAGGAATAATACAGGCCAAACCTTTTGTGCCCTTGCATGTAGCCTAAAGAATAAACTTGAATTAAGAAGGAAATCAGGGTGACCACCACCAGCATCAGAGAGGAGAGCCCGTCGATCAGCACTCCCGCTTGAAAATCAAAGTTTCCGACGGAAAACCAGGTGGTATAAATTTCAAAAAAACGTCCCTGCAATCCCTCCTTCGGCCAGTCAATAACTCCCGAGTAAACCCCGTAGGCAATTAACCCTGAATGGAGGAGGGCATAAAAGGAGGCCAAAATTCCCACCCAAGCCCCATTCAGCCACAAGTATTTTTTAAAGGTGAAAATAAGGAGGAACGCCGCCAAAAAGGCCAGCGGTATATAATAGGAGGAATTCAATAATTGACTTGCCGCCATATCAATTGCCCAAAAACTCCTTAATTTTTATTAAAAACTCGCTTTTCACTTTTTCCTCAATTTCGGAACACTTCAATAATGAGCCAACCTGTTCCAACAAATCCTTATCCGGTTCCCGGTCGAACTCAAGCAGCTCCGAACGAACCCATCCGAACCGGCCGGCCGCTCCCGGTTCTTCGGAACTCCGGACCTTCCCCGTCCTGAGGGGGATCCCCTTCCCCCATTCAACCACCCGCTCCAAAAAAATCAACTGCTGCTGCAATATGCTTCCGTCAGACTTGGCGGTCCAGGAGAACAATTGGGTTTCGTTTTCACCGTGGAACCATCGTAAAACTTTATCGTCCGTTTGTTGCAGGGCTTCCGATTTAATTTCGCGCAGGGTCGGCCCCAAAAAGCGCGGCTCCAAAAATTTTTCAAGCTCCGCAAGTTCCCTGGGATAGGGGGGCTTGAACCTGAGCCCGATTCCAACGTCACCGAAAAACCTAACGACCTCCACTGTTAGAGGCACGCTGAATTTTTCAATTTCAATCGCCGCCGCCATTTCCTGACCCAGATTAATCTTGGCTTTCTCCTCTGGAGATTTCAGCCTGACTCCCAGGCCCCTTAAGCTCACGTTCAAAACGGAACCGACCAGAACGCTGCCCACCTCTCCCAAACCCGGCTCAAGAAGGTGAACCTGCAGTTGATCCCGCGGTGAAAGAGCAACCCGGGCGTTCACCCTTTTTTCCGCCCGTCCAGCCAAATTCCCCTCCCGCGATGACTCTTTGCGAAAGACCTTTGAGAAAAAATCCTTTAAACCGCTCATCCTTTCAAAATATTGAGACGTTCCACTAGAACCGTCTTCGAGTTGCGGTAAATGGCTAAAACCAAAGCAAGTCCCACCACCGCCTCCGAAGCCGCGAGGGCAATTACAAAAAGGGCAGCGCCATTTCCCCAGAGAACACCGGGATGGACATACCGGTTAAAAGCCACAAAATTTATCGCGGCCGCGTTAAAAAGGAGCTCGATCGACATCAAAATTCCCAATATATTCCGGCGCGACAAAATTCCGAAAATACCGATGGAAAATAAAATTCCGCTCAAATACAAAAAATGTTTTAACCCAACCATAATTCAGCTCATTTTTTTCGACGAAAAGTAAACGGCCCCAATCAGAGCGGCCACCATGACCAAGGCCACCACTTCCAAGGGTAAAATCATGGGCCCGACCAGAAGTTCTCCCAAGCCCCGAGTGGTTAGCTTCGGCTCAACTGAAACGATGTCGAAGGTCCATTTCCAAATGGTGTATCCCAGAAGACCCATCAAAAAAGCGCAAAATAACGCGGCTCCCAAAGCTTTTTCGTTGATTTGCGCAATCGCCCAATCGGAAGGCCGCCCGGAAAGTAGTACCACGAAGAGCAATAAAACCATTATTCCGCCCGCGTAAACCAAAAGTTGGACCGCAAAAAGGAAATCAGCGGCAAGCAAGGCATAAATTCCCGCCACCCCCACCAGAGATAGAATCAGGAATAGAGCGGAGTGGAATACATTTTTTGCGCTGACGACTAATACGGCGGGGATAACGACGACCGCCGCCAACAAATAAAAAACGATTGTCTGAATCACGCGGCCACCTCTTTCCCCGGTTTCTTCGTTTGATTGGCTTCCTTCCTTCCCGCGGCGGTAAAAGGATACCAATCCTGACTTTTGGCCCCCCCGGTAACGGTATCTGCCGTCGAAGGGCCCCATCTGACCAGAAAATCCTCCCTCTTTTCGAATACCATTTCATATTCGATGGTGTGATGGATGGATTTAATTTTTGTCGGGCAAACCTCCTCACAGAGACGGCAAACATTGCACTTAGCGTAATCAATTTGGAACCACAAGAGGTCCTTCTTTTTGGTCGCTTCATTCCTCTGCCAAGCCATCGAAATGACATCCGACGGGCACACTCTGACGCACATTTCGCAGGATATGCAAATCTCAGGATGAAATGCCAGCACTCCCCGGAACCTTTCTGCAATCGGTTTCTTCTCCTTGGGATATTGATAAGTCACAGCGGGAGAAAAATAATACTTAAGTGTCACCAGAAATCCCTGAAGAGTGTCATAGGCGGCTTTAATAATTTCTTTGATATCCCAAAACTTCATTTAACTCTCCAAAGGATGACAAATCCCATCGCTAAAATTACAACGAAGGTCCACTCCAAAAACACTTTCCAGCACAAATCCATAATTCTGTCTACCCGGAGGCGGGGCAAGGTCCAGCGAGCGAGAAGAAAAACGAAAACCAGCAAGAAAGTTTTCCCCAATAACCAGGCCCAGGAAGGAATAAAACCTAAAAATGAAAATAGCGGTGCGCCGCCGCCGAGGAATAGCACCGCTCCCAAAAGCGACCCCGCAAAAACATAGGAATATTCCGCCAAGAAGAAAAAAGCGAACATCATTCCCCCGTACTCCGTGTGAAACCCGCATACGAGTTCCGATTCCGCTTCGGGGACATCAAACGGCACCCTGTTGGTTTCAGCTATGGTTGTAATCAAATAAATCGCAAATGAGATTTGCCCCACCACGGGATAAAAAATAAACCAGCGGGGCAGCCACCCCCAAAGGAACCCTGATTGCGCCGCGGAAATTCTTGTGAGCGATAAACTCCCCACCCACATTACCACCGGAACGCAGGATAAAAACCGGGGAATTTCATAGGAAACAACCTGGGCGGCGCCCCTCAAACCTCCCAAAAGCGAATATTTATTGGCCGACCCCCATCCCGCCATCAAAATTCCAACCGTGGATAAACCGGAGACGGCCATCAAAAACAAAACCCCCGTATCCAGGTTTAAAACCACAAGCCCCTTGCCAAAAGGCAAAGGCGCAAAACTCAAATACGCGGGAATGAAAACCACAAATGGCGCCAAACGAAAAACCCATTTATCAATGCCATCGGGCTCAATTATTTCCTTGAGAAAAAGTTTAATGCCATCGGCCATCACTTGAGCCCAGCCGTGCCACCCCCCCACTTCCATCGGCCCGAGCCGTACCTGCGTGTGGGCAGCCACCTTCCGTTCCCACCAAACCACGAACATCGGGAGGCCCATCATGATCCCGAGCAAAACCGCGGGCGGAATAAAAATAAAAAACGCCGCAGGGATCCAAACCGGCCAACCTTTCTGGATTGAAATATCCTGCAGAAATTTGGCCATTCCGGATAATTTTGGCTCTAGTTCCCCCACCAGGGAGGCTCCGGCAATTCCCAAAAGGATGAGGCCGGCCAGCCAAACGGCGGAGCGCCTCCAGCTTTGAGCCCGGAGCATTTCTTTTTGGGCCAAACCTTCCAGGTAATTCATCTATCCACTTCCCCCAAAACAAAGTCAAGAGATCCCAATATGGCGACGACGTCGGCCACTTTCCAACCTTTAACCATTTCGCCCAAAGCCTGAAGATTGATAAAGGAAGGCGCCCGAATATGATACCGGTAGGGAGTATCGGTTCCATCGGAAACCAGATAACTTCCCAACCATCCCCGGGGGGCTTCCACCTGGGCATAAACCTCCCCCGCCGGCGGGCGGTAAACTTTGGCCACTTTTCCCATGACCGGGCCTTCGGGAATTTTTTTGCAGGCTTGTTCCACAATCTTCAGGGATTCGGAAATTTCCTGACGGCGAACCAGGAACCTGTCGTAGCAATCTCCTCCTCCAATTCCCAAGGCCACATCATATTGAAAATCTTTGTATACACTGTAAGGATGGTCCTTCCGCAAGTCGCAAGTGGGGCCGCTGGCCCGCAAGTTGGGGCCAGTAAAACCATAAGCCACTGCTTTCTCGGCGGACAGTTTTCCAATTCCAATATTCCGATCCTTGAAAATAGGGTTAAAAGTCAGGAGTTTGTCGTATTCAACGAGGCGTGGTTTCATCCGCTCCAAAAAGGCCTGCACCCGCCCAATCCACCCATCCGGCGCGTCCAACATGATGCCGCCCACCCGAATATAGTTGTAAGTAATCCGGGCCCCGCTGATTTCCTCAAAGAGATCCAAAATTTCTTCGCGGTCTCGGCCGAAGGAATGCAAAAAGGGCGTGAAGGCCCCGAGGTCAATTCCGTAAGTTCCGTAAAATACCATGTGCGAGGCGACGCGGTTCAACTCTCCGACAATCACCCTGATATATTCTGCTCGCGGAGGAATTTCCACTTTGAGAAGTTTTTCCACGGCGAGACAAAACGCCCAGTTATTCGTCATCGCGCCCAGATAATCATTTCGGTCGGATAAAACAATATTCATCGGGTAGGTGCGGTGTTCGGACAGTTTTTCCACCCCCCGGTGAAGGTACCCGACATCAGGGACGGCGTCAGTAATAATTTCCCCGTCCAGTTTCAGCACCACGCGCAAAACTCCGTGAGTGGAAGGGTGCTGGGGACCCAAATTGAGCAGCATTTCATGCTCCTCAACCTGCTCAATCTTGGTTTCGAAAACAGGCCCAGTTGAGAGGGAGGCGCCGCCGTCAATTTTGGGGGGATTTGATGGAAAAATAGGGGATGTCATAAATCATTTCGGGGGTATGGGTATACCTTTTTCATCAAGGCCCGGCGTTCCAATCTCAAGACCCGAATCGTATCTGTCGGTCAGGTGGACATAGTCCTTACGCAATGGATATCCGGGGAAGCCCTCCCACATCAGAATCCGTTTCAGATAGGGATGGCTTTTGAAAGTAATTCCGAAGAGATCATAAACCTCCCTTTCCTGCCAATTCATCCCCGGCCAAACGTCGGAAACCGAATCAATTTCAGGGCCCGAACGGGGAACCTGAGTCTTCAACACCAAGCCCTGGCGCAATTTTGTGGAATAAAGGCAGTAGACCAGCTCAAAAATATTTTCTTTCCAATAATCAACCGCCGTCATTTGAAGAGGTAGGTCAAACAAATATTGAGGATTGTCCCGCAGATTGACGCAAACTTCGTGGAGATTGCCGGGCAACACCATAACCTGACCGTCCGGATCCCTGATGAAATTCGGCTTCTCCGGCACGGTGGTCAACCGGGGAATTTTTCGCGCGACATCCTTGGCCAAATCAGTGGAAAACATGGTTTAGGAACTCCGCGCCGAGATGGCGGCTTCATTCAATTTCCGCAAGGAATCCAGGGAAGGCGGCATAGGTTTGGAAATTCTTTTTCCGGCATCCCAGTAATCCCCGATCTTCTTCTGCAAAACCTGAACTGCCGCGTACAACGCTTCGGGCCGCGGGGGGCAACCGGGCACGTAAACATCAACCGGAATTATTTTATCCACCCCTTTCGCCACTGAATATGAGTCGTAATAAGGGCCTCCGCAGTTGGAGCAGGCCCCCATGGAAATGACGAACCGAGGCTCCGGCATTTCCTGGTAAAGCCTTTCCACAGCCGGGGCCATTTTCTTAACCACGGTTCCAGAAATAATCATCAAGTCCGCCTGGCGGGGTGTGGGCCTTGGAAAAACGCCCAGCCTGTCAAAGTCAAATTTGGAGGCGTAGGAGGACATCATTTCGATGGCGCAACAGGCGAGGCCAAAAGTCAAAGGCCAAAGGGAGGATTGCCGGGACCAATTGACGAAGAAATCAACCGTGGTCAAAAAAAGATCCCCCCCGATTAATTTGCGCCGGATAAACTGCATTTTTTCAAACCCGTAATTCATGCTATTCCCACTTTAAAAATCCCCATCGCCAAACGGCCACAAGAGGAACCAACAAGATGACGATGAATATCGCCATGGCGCCGAATCCCGCCCACCCCATTTCCCGCACTTGAACGGCCCACGGCAGGAGAAAAACCGTCTCCACGTCAAAGACGACAAACAACAAGGCAAAAATATAGAACCGGATATTGGGAGAAACAAACGAAGTCCCCATGATTTTCATCCCGCACTCGTAAATGGTTTTTCGTTCGGGGTCGCTGCGCCGCTCCCGGAAAAGAAAGGAGAGAAAAAACACTCCGGCAAAGGTCAAACTGCCTAAACCAATAAAAACAAGCAGGGAAAGGTAATCAGTTAAATTGAGCATTTTTGCGCCGTAAACAGGCAGGCGATTCCCCCGCTTAAAGGAGTGTGCCAAAGATTGGAAAAACCGGCCGATCTTAACCAATCGTTAATCTGTTCCGGAGCGGGAAATCGCCGGATGGTGTCCCTCAAATAATTCCCCGGCCAACGGCCCCTAAAAAGGACCCTGCCAATGGTAGGTAAGATGGTGGCGCTATAGGCGCTGTAACCCCACAAAAGCGGCCCTCTTTTCGGACGGGTAAGTTCCAAATGAGCCATTATTCCTCCCGGTTTGATGACCCGATGAAATTCCTTAAAACTGGCGAGAAGATTCCCGGCATGATGAAGGTTCCGAATGACGAAGGCTGACACCACCCCGTCAAAGGTCATCGGTTGAAATGGAAGCTTTTCGGCTTGAGCCACTAAAAAATCAGAATTCGGAAAAATTTTGAATTTCCGGCGCGCGACGGAGATCATTTCTTCGGAAATATCTATCCCCACTACCTGGGATCCCCGCCCCAACAATTCCCCGGCCAAAGCACCAGTTCCCGTCCCGACATCAAGAAGAGAGGAACCCGGCGGGTAAATCTTCACGATCTCGCGCCGCCAACGGTGGTCCAAACCCAAACTGCTGAGGCTGTTGAATAAATCGTACTCCGGAACGAGTCCGTCAAAGATTTTCCGGATGGTTACTGCTGGGAAATTCTTAGATGTCCTCGGCCCCAAGAGTTTTCTTTTTGCCGTCCAAGCGAACTTTCTCGACGGAGGCGTTAATTATTTCTTCAACTTTTCTGGAAAGGGCGTCGGTATAATCTTTACCAGTGCGGTATCCTGTCTCTTTCACTTTTTTCTTAATCTTGCTAACCACAACATAGATGTCTGACATTATTTTCTCCTTAAATACTCTTCTCGCAAAGAAGAGTTCATTTTAAATTCGCCTTGATTTTCCGTCCATTTCAAGTGTTTACCGAAGCGTTTTGGACCACCCCATAATAAGACAAATACTTCCAAAATGTCAAAACTAATCTACAGGACGCCCACTATTTCCCCGGCATTAATGGTCTGGGTCTTGGCATTCGATTTCAAAAGGAGTCCCCCTTGAATGTCAATCCCCATCAAGGTTCCCTGGGTGGTCTTTTTACCCAACAAAACCTTTATGGTCTTACCCACATCCGTCAATTTTGATTCAACCATCGTTTTATAGGGGCCGAAACCGGTCCGATTGAATTCCTCCCAGGCGTTCCAAAGGCGGCCGAGAAGCGCTTCAATCAAACGTCCCCGCCCTTGGAATTGGCCGCGGATTATTTTTATTGAGGTGGCATCACCCATTTCGGATGTAACCTCATTATTCACGTTTATCCCGATGCCGATGAGGAGCCAGCTCCGTTTAAATTTGGCGGTTGTATTAAGAAGAATACCCCCCAACTTTTTCCCGCTATACCGGATATCGTTGGGCCATTTGATGCCGCATTCCAGGTTGTAAACCTCCTTGAGGGCGTTGGCCACTTCCAGAGCGGCCACAATGGAAAAAGCGCCGAGCTGTATAGGTGAAAGATCTTTTATCGGGAAGGCCACGGTGAACCAAATTCCACCGGGGGGAGACACCCACGTCCGGCCCTGGCGGCCCACCCCTTTGGTTTGGCTTTCCGCCACAACAACCACCGCCCCATTGGCTTCTTTGGGAAGCCATTGGACAATGCGGGTCTGGGTGGACTCAAGACGCTCAAAAAATTTGGCTTCGATGAGCCACGGAAACTGCTTTTTAAAATCCTCAGTAACGTGAACCAGTTCAGATGCGGCCATTAATCTACCTCCATTGACAAATCCAAGGATGGAACCGAATGGGTCAGAGCTCCGACGGAAATACTCTCCGCACCCAAATTGGAGAAGCTGCGGACATTTTTCAGGTTTACTCCCCCCGATATTTCCACCGCTGGTTTTTTCGAATTAAGGGCCCGGCGAGCCGCTTTAATAAAAACCAGGGAAGCCTTTATTTGGGGAAGGGTCATGTTATCCAGCATTATTACATCCGCTCCGATTTTAATCCCTTCCCAAACGTCGGCGTAAGTTTTGGCTTCCAGTTCCACGAATTTAATTTTCCTTCGCACCCCCTGCGCCAATTTAGATTGGGAATAAAAATCTCGAAGGGAAAGCTTTTCCCGGCGCAAAAAAGACAGGTGGTTGTCCTTTATTAGAATCGCATCTCCGAGCGACATCCGGTGATTGACCCCGCCGCCGCAACGGACGGCGAATTTTTCCACGTCTCTCCAAAGCGGAGTCGTTTTTCGCGTATCCAAAATTTGCACTTTTCTGCCCCTCACCGCTTTAACAAAAGCGCCGGTGAGAGTGGAAATTCCGCTAAGCTGGCTGGCGAAATTAAGATAAGTCCTCTCCCCGCCCATGAGCGCCCGCGCCGAACCTTTGATTCGAGCCAGGATTTGCCCTTTCCGGATTTTCTCGCCGTCCCTCGCCAGGGGGAAAATTTTCACTTTCGGATCGAGCAGCGAAAAAACGGGCTTCAACAAAAAAGCTCCGCAAAATATTCCCGGAGCCTTCGCCACAATGCGCGCGCGCAGAATCCTTCCTTTAAATGCGGGGATTTGCTGCGTGGTGATGTCTCTGAACGCCTGATCCTCTTCCAAGGCAAGGCGGATTCTCTGTTTTAAACTGGGAAAATTCATTTTCAATTGTTTTGGAGTTTACCACATTTGCGAAGTGGCCCCTAAAAAAACGAAAAGCTCGGTTTCATTGACGGGCGCGGTGATTTTAGAATAAGATAGGTGCCGTTGTTCACAGTTCACACTTTCTATCGTCTCTTCGTTCAAAGGGATGGCAAATGTTTAAAGTGTGAACTGTGAACAACGGCACCTATCCGGGAGTTAGAACGAAAACAAAATGCAAGTTTTCAAAAAAGCCAGCCAGGCCAAACTAAAAGAAGTTGCTCGCCGTCAGGCTTCACCCCCCAACAATCATCGCCAAGGCCTAACTCAGCTGCTGCAAAATAAAATTAAGCGACTGAACTTCTGGAAAAACCGTCTGTCCATTCTATTGGAATACGGCCAAAGGGCGGCCACCATGACCGACCTCGATGAATTGTTGGTCATATTGGTGGAGGAAGCTAAAACCGTTTTGAACGCGGACCGCGCCACGGTGTTCCTGGTGGACAAAAAGAAAAGGACGCTTTGGTCGAAGGTGGCGATAGGAACCGAGACCATTCGGATTCCCATGGACAAGGGGATTGCCGGCTCGGTGGTCGGCACGGGACGTCTTTTGAACATAAAAGAAGTTTACAAGGATCCGAGATTTAACCCCGAAATCGACAAGAAAACGGGATACCGGACCCGGTCCATTTTGGCGGCACCGCTCCGCAACAAGAAGAAAGAAGTCATCGGAGTATTCCAGGTTTTAAACCGCAAGGGAAGCGCGAATTTCGACAATCAGGACGAGGAAGTTCTCACTCTCCTCGCCGACCAGGCCTCGGGCGTCGTGGAAAACGCCCAGCTGTACCAGGAAATCCGGAAGACCGCTTACGAAACGATCATCCGCCTTGCCGGCGCGGCGGAATACAAAGACCACGACACCAAGGCCCACCTCTGGCGCGTGGCGCAATATTCGGGGATCCTGGCCGAAGAATTGGGGTTCCCCAAAGAGTGGGTGGAAAATATCAAAATGGCCGCGCCCATGCACGATATCGGCAAAATCGGCGTTCCAGACTCAATCATCAATAAGCCGGGGAAACTGGATCCCTCCGAATGGGAAGAAATGAAAAAGCATCCGTTATACGGATCCGAAATTTTGAAAGATCCGGAAAACGAGCTCATGCAGATGTCCGCCAGCATCGCCTTAAATCACCACGAGAAATGGGACGGGAAAGGGTATCCCCGGGGAATGAAGGGAGAAGAAATCCCCATTGAAGCCAGAATTGCCTCATTAGCCGATGTTTTCGACGCTCTCACCACCAAAAGAAGCTATAAACCGGCATTTTCCCTGGAAGAAACCGTCGCCATAATCGAATCCGAATCGGGAAAGCAATTTGATCCCAAGGTGGTCGCGGCCTTCCAGCACTGCTACCCCAAGATTGCCGCGGTAAGGGAGAACTACCGCGGCCAAAACGACGAACCCACCCCCAGCGCAGTTCCTCCCGAAGAAAATTAAAAAACACTTGAAATTTTCAATTTAAATATTAAGTTTGTCTTAGCGACTAATTGGTAAGAATTTAAGAGCTAAGGAATGGAATATAAACGGCTAATCGAGTTAATGATCCGGGACGGGATCTCGGATATTTTATTTAAACCCGGCTCCTGCCCCCTGATTCGCGTGAACGGCCAACTCGTGCAAACGAATCTGGAACCTCTGACCGCAACTCAAACCGAAGAAATCACCAAGAGCCTTTTGACCCCCCAACAATTCAAAGAATTTTCCGAAAAAAATGAGTTGGACATCGCCTGCACCGTGGACGGATTGAGCCGGTTCCGCGCCAATATTTACCGGCAAAAAGGGACCATCGCCGTAGCTCTGCGCACAATTCCCTTAAAAATAAAAAATTTCGAGGATCTCCACCTTCCCAATCAAACTCTGAAGAAACTGGTTTCACAAGGACGAGGTTTGATTCTTTTCGCCGGAGTGACGGGAGCGGGCAAAACCACCACTATGAACGCCGTCATAAATTATCTCAATTCAAATTTCACTTATAACATTATCACCATTGAAGATCCCATTGAGTATTTGCATTCGGATATTAAATCCTCAATTTCCCAACGGGAAGTGGGATCAGACACAAGTTCCTTCCAGGAGGCTTTGCGGCACGTCCTCCGTCAAAGTCCGGACGTTATCGCGATCGGCGAGATGAGGGATCAGGAAACGATGTCGGCCGCCCTCCAGGCGGCCGAATCGGGCCATTTGGTGCTTTCCACGATCCATACGATTGACGCGGTGCGGGCGGTGGGCAGGATTGTCGACATTTTCCCCCCTCACGAGCAGGCCTCCATCCGCCAGCAGGTGGCCAACGTGATTACCGGGGTCGTCGCTCAACGGCTGCCGCGCTCCATCGATGGAAAATCCCGGTATCCCGCCACGGAAATTCTCATCGGAACGACTTTCATGAAAAGACTTCTGGCCGAAGCGAGAACCGAGGAAGTTTCCCGCATGATGGGCCAGGACACCTATTACGGCATGCACACCTTTGACCAGGATTTGGAGCACCTGCACACCCAAAATCTCATTTCCACTCAGGAGGCGTTGAATCACGCTTCCAATCTGGAAGACCTCGCGCTTAAACTGAGAGGAGTGGACAGGGGAGTCGGTTCTCCGGGCGCTCCCGGAGTTCCAGAGGACACCTCCGGCCCCGGATCATTCGAAGTGGATCTCTCCCAGGGATCTCAACCGCCCAAACGCCCCCGTTAATCCCCTTACCGTCATTCCCGCGTCCCGCTTCAATAAATTTATTATGGACGGGACGTCCCTAAGCCTTGATGGGACGAAAGCGGGAATCCACTTTAAGCGCTACGCCAAATCAATAAGGCCGTTCGCCAAACGTTCCCCACCCCGAGAGGATTCATCGGCGGTAAACCGCTCATCCAAGAACTGAGCGGCGCCCACTCCAGGCCAATTTGCTCAAGTTCAGCCATGAAAGATCTCACGGCTTTTTCATTCAAAGGATCATAATTCGACGGCAGGGCGGCTTTCCCGGTTGTAAGGGCAACCAGGTTCCCGCGCTGCCCTTGGGTTCCAGCGCGCGCCATGAGCAGAGGAACAACGGCGAGAATTTGGCGGAGAGCGACCAGATTTATCTCATTATTATCATCAATTATCGACGACCCCTGTTTTAAAACCGTGATGCCTTTTTGGGATTTAAGGGCGAATTCCTCCTGGTAATAGGTTGGTTCGCGCGCGATAACAAACACCCGGCGATTCTTCGACATTCGGTTCCGCAGGCGAATTATTCTCTGAACTTCATCTTCCGACGACTCTCCAACGAACACAAGAGCGTCCCTGTCGGGATTGTATACGCCATAGAAAGACAAGTTCCAAACAAAATCCATCAGATCGCTCCACGTCACATTCGAGTCCAATTTAACGCCCTTCAGTTCTTCGTCCAGGGCTTTCAGAAATTCTTCCATCTGCACCGGCTGGAAGCCGGCCAAACCGATTCCCTCCGAGTTGAGATCTCTCAAACGATCGCTTATGAGCGGGCCCAAAATGGTTTCAATCTCTTCCGATGAAACAGCCCCCGCTGCAAACCTTCGAATACCTTTGGCGTAAATCCGGGCCAATTCCTTGGCCGGATGGGTCGGATTGAAGAAAGCTTTAATGTCTTGCCAGGCTTTCCAAACGTCGCTTTTCTGCCGAAGACGCTGGGATATAAGCGGCAGAACCGCGAGATCTGAAACCGCCAGAACCAGGTTAGAGATAAAGAAATAATGGATGAGGGTCGCCCAACTGAAAAAGAATTGGATGTTGAACGCGGGGAAGCCGATAAAGAAATAGTGGGTTAGCGCAGCGAGGCCGATGGCGAGATTGGCGAGCGGGCCGGAGAGGCGATTAAACGCCAAGACAAGGGGCGGGGCGTGGTTGTAGCGGATCGCCACTGCCGTCCAAGGCGTGTACCATTTAAACTTTCCGAACCTAACGCCAAAGAAAAGGCCCGAAAGGGCCGAAAGAATATGGATGAATTCCTGAACGGGAATAGCCAACCCCAACCCTATTCTCGCGGGGAGGTTTTTCAGCCAGGCGCGATTGCCGGTGAAGGCCGTGGCCGTGATCGATGGCGTTTCGTCTTCGGAGTGGCCTCTTTTCCCTAGTTGCTGGAGATATAACTTTGCCTTTTGTGAAATATCCGGATTCGAATCGTTTTGGAGTTCTAGCAAGGATCTTTCCGCCGCGGCCTGAACGTAAGGATCTTCTCCTTCAGCCAGACTAAACACATAATCCACTTTTTCAGGGGTGTCAATCCCGACGATAATTCCGGGGATTTCATCTAATACACCCGCTTCCCATGCGATCACTTGAAACTGGTGCGGGTTGTAAGCGCGGACATTGGCCATCATGACGGCATTTACAAAATTATAAAGGGTCGGTTTGTTATTAGGATACTGGTTGTATTCCCATCGCAGCATCGCATTTTTATTTGGGAGCATTTCATTGGTTGTAATGGTTTCCATTAGAACATCGGGGGAGAACCCATCAGGAGCACCGTAATACAACCATCCGGGGGCCTGATCCAGTAAATTCAAATCGGGAAAGGCCGGAGAGGAAGCGATGAGCCCTTTTTGCTGGGCTTCGATTAATCGATTCATTGTGACTCGTAGGGAGGCTGCCCCCGCTTCCATACTGATTCTTGGGTCGGTTAGCAGCATCCAATTGAGTTGTCGGTTGGACAACTTGGATACCTCTATGCCAAGGCGGCTTAAAAGGTGATGATCCCGTATATTTGTTTCGTGTCGAAGGGCGTCGTCCTCCACCTGGCTTGCTCGAATCTGCATATCTCCTGTGGTTGGATTCAAACCCAGCAGAAGGCCTCCCAATATATCGGCTCCCCTATCTTGAAGCGGCACGCTTTTCAATCGATCACGGATCCAAAATTCGACAGGATGGGAACTTTCTAAATATTTTCGTCCCATGCTGTCTCTAGCTTTCCTGTCCTCAAGGAAACTCATGATATCTTCTTGATGGCGGCGGGGATTAAGATACCAAACGAGGTGATCCCATCCCTCTCTTAGGTCGTAGGTGCCCGTTTTGCTCAACACCATGCGATTAAGAAGGAGGAAGGTGGCCACCACCTGCGGCGGGACGCGATGAGCCCTTGAACTTTCTTCAATAAAGGGCTTGAGCGAAAAAAGGATGGCGCGGGCTTCCCTCACCGCCTCCACATTTTCAATGGCAATTGGCCGGATCGGCCCAAATTGAAGTTGACGGTAATACCATGTTTTTTCATGCACGTCAGGTGTTTCGTGGACCCTTTCCTCCCTGGTGGGTGTTCCTACCCTCCTCACTCGAGTTATGGTTTTCATGTCCTCGTAGGGATACTTCCAGCGATCTTGATTGAAAGCAACCAGGTGCCATTTTTCCTGACCCGTCTCCGGTACAAAACTTACCACCGAACTGGGCTGGGAGAACACAAAGAGGAAACTAGTAACGGTGACGCTGGCCATGATCACGGCAACAATTATGAATTGAAGCAGGCCATTAATCGCCCATCTTATGCCCCGCCATTTTTCATAAGCCCTAAAGTCTTTGATGACCATTTGATAGTGGAGAGCGATAAAGGCGAGCGGTAATAAAACGAAGCGGAAGTCCGGGTCCATTATGAAAAAGAAAAACGAAATTCCCGCCATACACTTCCAAAGGATCGCCCTTGCTTTCTTTCTCGAATGTATTCCCTCAGAACCATGAGTCAGGATGAAGAAAGAAGCCAACGGCAAACCAACGGCGAAGATAGAAAACATGATGAAAGGCCCGATTAATAGTGGGATTTGGAGCAAAGCCGCGATCAGAAAGGCAGAGGTGATGGCCATCAGTGACTTTTGGGCGCGGCGAAGAGCCTTGGGATAATTTTCTGTTTGATAACTGGGGGTCATAATAAATTCCCTTGAAATTAAAAGTAGGCCTAAAATCAAAGCATGAAAAAGGAAGGGCCCAAAAGTCGTGATGTTAGCCCCGAGGCTTCGCCCCGAATTTGAAACAAGATACAGATAAATGAGGAAAGAGGTGAGCGCCGCGCCGCCAAGGGAGAACTTCCACCTCCAAAGCGTCTTTAAAGTCACCCATGCCAAATGACACCCTTGTTGAAAAGAGATTTTAACGGAGTGCCCACTCTTTCGAAATGCGAGAAAGGTGGCCTGTGTTTTTTGAAATAAGCGAGGGAACGAATGTCTGATGTCCTGGGCCGCTGACCACAAATCGCTTTCCCGCCTTAGACGGGAAGAAACAAGTGGAAGGAAAATGAGGTCGAAAACCGCCAGAAACAGATTGGAAATAAAGAAGTAATGGATGAGGGTCGCCCAGCTGAAAAAGAAATGAATGTTGAACGAAGGGAAGCCGAAAAAGAAATAGGTGGTTAGCCCAGAGAGACCGATGGCGAGATTGGCGAGCGGCCCGGAGAGACGGATAAACGCCCGGACAAGGGGCGGGGCGTGGTTGTAGCGGATCGCCACCTCCGTCCACGGTGAGTACCCTTTAAACTTTCCATATCGAACGCCAAAAAGAAGACCCGGAAGAACCGAAAGAATATGGGCGACCTCCTGACAAGGAATGGCGAATATGCCAAGAATTCGCACCGGGAGATTCTTGAGCCATGCGCGCTCGCCCGTAAAGATCGTGGCAGTGACGGAAGGAGTTTCGTTGGAACCTCCAGAATTGGTTCCTTTTCCTCTCACCACTGACAAACTCGACCCATGGGTCAGAGAATAACCCCGCCACCAGGCAAGGGCGGGTGAATGAAGCGGCGAGGTGCGATAGGCCGGATATTCGGCCAATTCTCGGATCGACCGAATAGCCGCTTTCCGAAGATATTCATCCGGATCAGAGGTCAATTTCAAAAGGTCCTCCCACTGTTCCGGCCGAGAGACGCCGATAATTTTCGCTGGAATCTCATCGAATAAACCCGCTTCCAAGACGACAATATGGGCATACGGGATGAATTCGCTGACCGGGTCAAAAGCAGCATTGACCATGAATTGGGAGGTATGTGGCCCGTGACCCGGTGAGTAATAACCTTCGCGATTGCTCGAAAGGAACATCCCCAAAACGGCGTCCGGTCCCCTAAAGCTATGAAGAGGATCCCAGCGCTCATTTAACCATCCCGTTTGGAGTAGCCTTTTGACATCAGGAAAACCATCCAGAGCTTTGTCGCTTTGGTCCTCGACGGCAACTTGCATCATTTTTTCATAAAGAGTTGCCGCCGCTTCGATGTTCCATCGTGGATCGAGGAGATACCAATTGATTTTGCGATTGGGCCAATCAGAGGCGTCGACGCCCCAGCGAGCCCAGAGGTGGTCTCTTCTCACGTTGAATTCACGCGGTTGGGTTGTCGTCTCCCCAGCGCGAATCTGATTGGTTCCAATGGTAGGTGAAGCGGAGCCGAGGAGGCCCGCCAGGAAGTCTCCCACTTTATCGATCAACTGAATCCGCCCGATCCGCTTCGGCAAGTGGTCCAACCCCCATTTGAGGATGGCCTTTTTCCATCCCCCCAAATCGCTTTTGGCATCCCGGAGGGTTGTCTCCCATCCATCTTTAACACCGTACATCGGATGATTGGCCTTTTTGAGTAAGTTGGCCGCGGCGACCGCCGCCAAAATGTCGGGCGGAACGCTGTGCGCTCGGCCGCTTTCATTAAAGAACGGCGCCAAGGCCCGCATCTTTTTCCGAACCAGCCGCACCGCCTCAATATCGGTGAAGTCAATTATCCGCTCGGGTCCGTGCTTCAGCGTTTTATAGAAATCCACTGCTTCCTCAAACGCTTCCTGCGTTGGGAACCGCTCCCCCCGGGTGTCCATCGCTCCGGCAAAATCTTCCAAGCCAGGTTGAGAAAGATCTTCGGCCAGGTCCGCCTCTCGAAGAATTTTTCTCAGTTCCCCTCCTAACGCCTGGTGAACTTTTGATTTGGCCAGCGGCCGGGCCATTTTGCCGAGTTCATAGTAGTGCACGGCATTCAGAACTTGGCCCGGTTCCAGTTCGCTGACCAGAGCCCATTGCGCTTTCCGGACGTAAGAATCCCCACTGTTGGAAGGATTTCGAGCCGTGAAAAGATCTTGGAAAATTCTCGAGATCACAGCGACTTCCTGCGGGTTCATTTCTTCTGTGTTTTCATAAACCTGGGCCACTATGCGAGCTAAATCAAGCCTTAAGCGCAAAACCTCCCACTGGACGGCAAAATTCGAGAACAGGTTCGGATTGAGGGCCCCAATTCTGCTGCGGATTAAAAGAAGTTGGTCGAGTGTGAGGTGGGAAGGTTTATTCACCTTTTCGTTCCCGAACCACCTGTTTATTTCGAACCGAAGAGCGAGGGCTGCTTTGCGGGTCGTCTCCGGATGATCGGGATCGACCCAGAGCTTCCTCAATTGCGTAACCCAATCTTCGTACGGTTCCCATACCGGCCGTCGGCGCGCGATGGGCCCGATTGGCGGAAGAGGCCGGGACAGCCAGCGGACGGAATGGTCCGTCGCAAATTCATAAAGGACGCCGCCTATTACCGAGGTCAGGGTGCCTATGACAATCGAGGCTTTCACGGCCACTTTAAATAACCACCGACGGGAAAATCCACGAGAGGTTATTCCGGGCTGGGAGGCAACCTCCGGAGCCCTGATTTTCTCGGGTGAGATCTGTCTCCGTAACTGCCTCGCCACATAAGCGGCATGAATTCTGACGGCGATGAGGATGAAAAACCAGGTGAGGGTCAGCGAAGAAGCGGGAATTGTCGGGAGAAGGTAAAAGGAGGAAATAAAAAGGCGAGTCAAAAACGCGGTAAAGATTCGCTTTGCAACCGACGAAGACACCAAGGGTTCTCCCCTTGGCCGATGATTTTTTATTAGTGAAAGACGCATGAGATGAGCGTGGTATAAAGATAATCCGAATAGCAAAGATGACATGATCGGCAATACGTTCCCGCTCCACGTAACCGATTCAGCGTCGATGAAAAAGCCGACGGCGGAACCCGTCAGGAGGCTGGAGGCGATCATTAGAATTCCGAAAGCTTCCAAACCCGTCGATGACCAAACCACTTTTTTAAGGAGAGTGAATGCCTTCTTCCCTTCTAACGTCGATCGGTCAATGGGCCATTTGATGTGGGCTGCGACCCAAGACAAAAAGAGTCCGAGTGCGATGATCATAGAGGCGAGGAGGCCCGCCGGCATCGTGCGGGCGAGAATTACAAGGATCGGCAAGAAACCAGCCACGAAACTTAATCCAGTAGAAACGAGAGACGATCTCACGATTGTCCGGTAGGTTCGGGTCCCCTTGGAACGAGACAAGACCCGATAAATGTTGATGAAGGCATGCGGCCAAACCGCCAGGAAGATGAGAAGAGCGGAAAAGAAATACGGTCCCAAAAGACCGTTTAAGAAAAGGTGAATTGTTGGGATGGAAGAAAGTGCGAAAGGGGCGATGAGGCTCGTCGCCGCTGTCAGATTGGCCTTGAGTTGGGCCCTCCAGAAATCCCATGAGAGATTCCATTTTTGTCCGGAAGGCTTGGACCGGTCAAACAGTTTTACGATGTTCCAAACCTTTGGATTGGTCGGGTCAAGCCGGTAAACACCAGTTAAGATATGGAGTACGGCGTTGACCCCCACCGCGAGGATTGGTAAAGCCCACCCCCCAAACTGAAACACTCCACCATAAACTCCGCCTTCAAAGAGCGCCGCGATCCCCAATCCCAAAACGGCGCTGATCCGCATGAGAAAAGCAGGAGCCGTAAGCCCCGAAGCCCCGGGGACAAAAAGCCAGGCGCACTTGCCGGTGAAGGCCGGCGAAGGGGACTTATGAGATTGGAAGGGGTGGCCCAAGACCTGAACACAACATCTGGGGCCGCCCTCGCCGATACCTGCGACCACCGATGTCACTTGCTTAACTGTGTGAAATCCCAAATCTTTAAATACGGCAACGACAGCATCGTCTAATTGCGGGATGAGATAGCGCGGGACAATGACCGATTTGTCCTTAAATCCTTTTGAGTCTTCATGGTCGTCCATAATGACGTTGGTGTAGTACAAACCAAATGGATTTTGGGCGAAATGAATCGGAAGAGTCGGAATACGGATGACAGCTATCCCCTTCGCTTCCAGGGCCCGTCCCGTCTTCTCTAGGCCAAGAACCTCTTTTGACTCCCTGGCTGCTTGGATTTCGGCCGGCGTGACATCCAGAAACCTCCGCACATTGTCTAAAGTGATTTCCTCTTGGTAGACTTTAAATTCCAGCGCTTCCATGATCCTTTGAACCGCTTGCTCTTTTTCTTCGGGTGACATTCGGGCTATCTTCTCGAGCGCCATGATCGGATCGGCGAGCAAACTCGTATGCCTGCCGTATTTGGTCCCGCCAATGGGCATGTGGTAGCGATCATTGTGAACATCACCCGGCCCATCCAACTTAATAGCTTGTTTTCCCGTCACTTCCTCTATCTTCTTTATCGCTTGCTCTTCTGTTAGGACCAAATCATTGCCCAGGGTGTAGCGGCTGTAATGGATCGTTTCATTTCCAATGTAAACGTAAGTTGCGTCCGCGGTCACGTCGCCCCCCTGCATGTCAAGGGTGGAAACGTTCAGGGTGTTATTGACAAAGGGATCCCATCCTAGGCCGCTTGCCAATAATTTCCGGCCGATGGATCGATCAAGTTGCGTTCCGGCATTTCCTTTGGCGGGAAACAATGTGTATTGATGGGTTTGAGGGTTGACCAAAACAATAAAGGGATCGCGGCCCCAAGGAGAAAGTTTACCGGGAGCGAGAACGAATCGAAGCCGGGCTGAGATGTCTTTTATATTCCTGCTTTGGAGGTCTTTCCAAACGATCCAAGCATGGTGTTGGCTATCTACTGTGACAAATATTCTCACCTCATCCCGAAGGGCGGCGGCTATTTCACCAATCATTTGGATCCCCATGAGATTGCCTGCTTGCAATATAACCGCCTCGATTGTCGTATTGCCGTCAGTGACCACGCGGAATCCTTTCAAACTTTCTATTGGTTTATTAGGAACAGAAGGTGCCTTCACCCAGAGTTCCGCTGGAATCGCATAAGCCTGTTCTGTAAGTTTTTGAGCCGCTATCATGAATTCCGGGCCGTTCGGGTCCAGTAGTTCGTTTAGTTTTTTTCTTGCCTCACCAGCACCCTGGTCTGGTGCTGTCTCTTCAACTCGTTGGCCGGACTCTGGTGGTGAGGCCTTCCGAATTTGATCTTGTGAAATAAGGGGCGAAACACCGAAAGTCAGGATGGCCATGACGATCGCCAGGCCAAAAGAGAGATTCCATTTTGAACGGCTGTGTTGACCGGGAACGACTGGATTGAAGAAACCCCTGATGTCCTGAATAGTTTTCCAAACATCACTTCTCTGCCGGAGACGCAGAGACATGAGCGGCAGAACCGCGAGATCCGAAATCGCGAGAAGCAAGTTGGAAATAAAGAAGTAATGGATGAGGGTCGCCCAGCTGAAAAAGAAATGAATGTTGAACGAAGGGAAGCCGATAAAGAAATAGGTGGTTAGCCCAGAGAGACCGATGGCGAGATTGGCGAGCGGCCCGGAGAGACGGATAAACGCCCGGACAAGGGGCGGGGCGTGGTTGTAGCGGATCGCCACCTCCGTCCACGGTGAGTACCCTTTAAACTTTCCAAATCTAACGCCCCAGATTAGGCCCGGCAGAACCGAAATGATATGGGTGATTTCCTGAGTGAGGATGGCCAACCCCAACCCTATTCTCGCCGGGAGATTCTTCAGCCAACTTAGATTGCCGGTAAAAGCAACTGCCGATATAGATGGGGTCTCTGAGCCAGGATGATAGGGTGGGATCGCCGTCATGAAGGCCAATTTAAAAATATTAACGAGTCCGACGCGGCCGTACGGCGTTTGCCCCAAATAGAGTTTTTTAAGTTCGTTTAGGAAAGAGGTATCAAAGATTGTGGCGTCATCATCAGTGACGCAGATTCGAACTCCCTGGTTTAATTTTGACGAAAGGGAGCTGAGCCGCCACCCCTCTAATCGACGAACTTTCCGGGTTAGCCAGTCGTTGCTGCTGGGACTGATTTCAATGGCGACGCCTTGATCAGAAAACTTTCTCCAAAGGGCTGCCTGAGCCTTTCGTACGGCCTCCTTGGCGTCGGCCGGATAGAGATTCTCGTTCAACGTTCTGGAATCCACAAAGAGGCAGGTAGGGTTGGTCACAATCGACACAACGCCGGAATCAATCATTTGCTCGACGCGCTTCAACGCTTTCAACAATTCGCCGGGGCGCCAAAACTCCCCCATATGAGACAGGACCACCTGGCCTTGATCGCGGGCTTTCCTCATCGCAGGTTCATGGACACGCGGATCATAATCCTCTTCCGCATCGGCGGTATCGACGCCGTATAATTTCTCCGCGAACTCAGGCCTGCTCCTTTCCCACTCTTTTTTCAAGTCAAGCCAAACCTCGATTGTCTTTTGAGCCTGGGACGCTGTGATTCCTTTTTTGAGACCCAAGATCAATTTCGCCTGAATACGGTGGCCCTCCGCTTCTTCAGCCCGAATCATTTCCTGAACAACGGCTTCAATTCGTTTGGAAAACACTTCTGGGGTGTCATCGCTTGCTAAGCCGGCCCGGATTCCCACCATCCGGTTTCCTTCGCGCGCGCTATCTCGGACAATTTGACGGGCATTCAAACTGTCGATTTTAAATTCGGGGTCATGTTTTCTATAAATCCGGCGCGGCTCGAAGGCCATCCCGTGGAAATCGGCGCTCTCTCCAGATGAAATCGCCATTCGCATAAATCGCCTTAAATCGGCGGGATTTCCCGGATCAAATTGGGGTCCGAAGGTCGCCCCATATTTTTCTTTGAGTTCCGCCCGCGCCGCTTGATTTTCCCGAAACATGCGCGCAATAAACTCAATCGGGACGGATGCGCTGATATGGCGATGGAAATTGCTGGTGGGCATCCGTAAAATAATCTGTCGCATGACCGGCCAACAAATATATTCTCGAATGAAATGAGGAATGACGCTGATAGCCAAAACAACCTGATCAAAGATGAGATGAGACACAACATCTGCCCATGCCCCCCATTTCTGTAGGAACAATTGCTCGCGGTCAAGGTAGTACTTCTGTATGGAGAAAGGCAAACCGGTGAGGATGGACGCGTTGGCATTGGAGATGACGCCTTTTATATTTTCGGCCACATTCCAGCGGCGGGAGGAAGGCATTGCTTCACGGTTTTCCGGCGGGCCCCTGACGCGAAACGTTTCGATCAAATCGTAAGAACCCTGGCGCTGATAACCACAATAAATGAGCCCCGCATCGATGAATGACAGGACCGCCCAGATCCCGGGGAGGATCGCCCACATCGTCCCCGCGTGATAGATCCCCAACGTGATTAGACCCCACACCAAGGCCGCCGCGATCGTCAACGGAATGGATTTGGGTTGAGCCGAGGTCCCGGAAGCCGGATCGCGGCGATGTTCGCCGGGAACCGGGTCTGGAGTCAAACCTTGACTCAAGCCCTTTCTTTTTCCCTCGATGACCGCTCTTTCTTCCGCCGGTAAAATGACGGTGCTTTTTAGCTGGGGAGCTTCCATAAATTTCTCTCGCCAATAACCAACCATTGGTCCTTCTTGTTCGACTTCCAATTGTTCGACATTTATAAATCGATTTCCATATCGTCCGAATTCCTTTGATTCTGCATTGTCTCCGAAGATCACTTCGCCAAAACTTCTCGGAAAAACATGAACCTCATCTTTGACAGCCGGCGCTTGGAGAACTTCAAAATCATCTATGCCTTCTCCGGTGGGCCGGATTTCAACCGCTAGAATGCCGACTCGGATCCCGAGGTTGCCCAGGGAATTTTTAATGTCGGGTCTATCAAGGAAGGCCATCGCCTTTTCCAACGGAGAGCGGGTCACAAGGACCACCGTCACAATTTCATTTCGACTCCAACCATTCCTTTTTTTATATTGATCCAGGGAGAACAAAAAGGATCCCTTCAACTTAACTTCCTTTAACAATTCCACCCAATTCTGATTTTCAAGTTTCGGGATTAAATACTTCACGTCCTGCCCGAGATAATTGAAAGTTATGAAATAACCCCCCATAATCAATCTGATGAATCGTCCCAGGGCTGCTTCTGCATCCTTAGCTTTAATTCTTTTTTCCCCCAATTGAACTTTTGTCTCTCGATATTTTCCATAAGCGTCTTGAACAATTTCCTTTAATTTTTGCGCCGCTTTTTTATTCAGATCTTCCACATCGATCGCCGACTTTGTGGCCATTTTTACTGTTGGCTTATTATTGCCAATGAGTAAACCTTGCAGGGCCTCGAAAATGAGGCCCGGAGGGTGAAAGAGAAAAGTTTGATCCATGTCAGAAAACACCCGATGCCCGGAATCAACCACGTTCGCCGGAAATTGTTGATCAATAAACCTAATTCGTTGGTTTCTTTTCCTTAATTTTATAACCGGATAGTCCACCCGGAAATGAACCGCCAAAACCGGGATAAGAAGAAGGAGGAAATAAAAGCTTTTGTTGAAGGAAAGACAAGGAATGGTGAGATAGGCGATTGTCATCAGAATCAGGAAGGATCGATTATTCCGTACCCAATTGTGCTCCAGCCCCAAAAAGACCGCGAAATTAAAAAGTTGAAGGAGAAAGATGATCCCCAGCGCCATCTGAGGATGGTGAGAATAATAAAAGACTAAGGCCACCATGGGACCAGCCAAACGGACGCATTCCCAAAGGACGGTGAACAAAGTCTCTGGCAAAGGTCGATTCTTAATCCATTTCGGAGTGAAAGTCTTCCAGAGCAGGCGGGTGGAAGCAGCTTGGGCCGCTCCGGATTTAACTTTCTTTTTTGCCACAAAAAGCATCGTCCTTTGTCGGGGGCTTTTCATTTTTTCGGCGAGTTTTTGGATAACCTGAAGACCTTCTCTCCCCTTCGACTCGGTGAAAAGCGAATTTAATAAGCTGTCGATCTTTGCCAAACTCTCTTGGGCCGAAGACACGGCGCCTGACTCCACCTGATTCACTATTTCGTCAACAGCCGGAAAAACGATTCCCTCATAGAAAAGTCGATGGGCACTGTACTCCTCTTTTGCATCATGCCAACGCCAAGATCCCGTTCTTGTCTGCCATGTAATTTCCGCGGCTTTTAAAGTTGCCAGGGCATGGTCTGTTGGGTCACCGTGGTACTGAATGAGATGAAGGGCCGCAATTTCCATCATGGCGCAGGGGCCAACCTTTTGTTCGGCAAGTTCCCGCCCCAAATCCAGCAACCCCCTGATCGCGTATTCGGAATCGCTTCCGCCCTCTTTATAAACCAGAACAACCATGGGGAGGGTCCGACAAACGGCAAACTCCAGAGGCAGGTTCGCCTTTTTCAAAGTTCTCAGAAATTGGACAACCGATTCCGAAAATATATTCAAGGAGTCTTCAATCCCATATGAATTTACAATTCGATCGATGATTTTCCGGGAAAGAACCCTATTCGGGATGAGAGGTTTAAGGATAGACCGAATAGCATCGCGTGCCCGAGAACCCTGCTCGCCTTTTTCTCCCATATGCTCAGCAAGGGCCCCGATCGACTGAACTCCTTCCCTTTTTAGTTTGCCTATACGCTGTTCAATTATGGCCGCCATCGCTCTTTGATAGGCCTGCTCCATGGACATTGAAACTGTTGCTTGGAAAAAAGCGGCCAAATGTGTGAAGGGATTTTGAGACGGGTGGGCGGGGAAGGCAAATGATTTTTGAAGAAAGGATAAGACATCCGATAGTGAGGACCTTATTCCATACCGAAGATGTCGAATATAGTAATCAAAATAGTCATGGCATTCCTGAACATACTCATCAATTATTTCGATTCGGGGCCCATCAATAATCTCCCAACTCCACTGACCTGCTAAATCCCGAAAAAGTTCAATAAGGTAATTAAAGAAGGAAATAAGATTCCCGCCAACGCCGGCCCAGTCCGACTTTAAAACGGCGCGTCCTATATCCTGAAGCAACGCCTGAAACTCGCGGAGTTCATTCCAATCATTAGGTCGGCCTGATGCTTTTATAATCTCATCTATTCGCGCCTTTATTTCATTTAATGTTGATGCTCCCTGAATAGATCGCCTTAGATCGTCCCTTTTTGTGAATCCAAAAAAATACGCCTTGAAAGCAGCGACCAGGAATCCTTCCTGTTCACCGCTGAGTTGTTTTTCCTGTTGTATTTCCTTCGGTTCTCGCTCCCCATCAATTCCTCTAGTTTGTGCATCATGGGGAGAGCCCGCCATACTCATTGGTTTACGCAACATTCCGATCCATTCCCAATTAAGGAAAGGAATCGAGGGGCCAAGGGGAGTCGCCATCTGAATAACTCGGATGGCGATGGGCCATTGCCATCCTCTATTGGTTCTCATAAACAGGAAAATTGAAAAACAAAGAAGAAACATCCCACCTATTTGAGGCCAGGTCATCCCTATTTCAAGGAAATGCAGCTCCTCCCATACGCCGGCTGTCATGATGAGGGATTTGAACGGAATCTCCAAACCCTTGCAGGTAACTTTGACAATTCGTTCCGCTGTCGCTTCTATCGAAATCTTTTCACGGAACCCTGTTCGAGAATTGGTGACGATGACGGCCTTGGGATTTCCGGGTGTGGAAGCTTCTTCCGCTTTTAACACGGATCCGGGAGCCAGAGCATCGATTGTTTTTTGCGCTTCATGAGGCAACATGGCGGCGTCGATTGGGGGATGGTCAACTTCGGCACCAATTGCTGGAGGGAAAGCCAAGAAAAGCTTATCTCCCTGGAATAGTTTTTCGAGCGGGGTGCGCTCTTGAGTGAAGACACTCAGGTAATTGGTCCCGTTTTCGGATTCGACTTTGGTGATCTTGGGGGCGAAGGTGATGGTGGCGACGCCGGCGTCTGTCATTTTTCTGTCGATTCCGCTCGAGTGAAAACCGCCGGTCACCAAAACAGCGACTTTGGCCTTGGCATTTTTCATATCCCGGAGAAGATTTTCCGTCATGGCGGCGTCGCGGATTTCGGCTTCGTGGTAGAAGGATTCAAAAACCGAAAGCGAGAAAACGTCCCTAGTCCCTTGTCCCTCGTCCCTAAAATTGGAGGAATTTTCTCGAGGGACGAGGGACGAAGGACGAGGGACGGCCTTTTTGTACTCTTCCCACTCCGAGGTTGTCAGCGCGAAGTCCAATAATTTACCGACGAGATAAAGCCGCCGGGACTTGGCAATCAACTCCTTCTCTTCGGGGCTCCTCACCAGCGAGGCGTAAGCCTTCTCCTCAGCGAGGCGAACCTCCTTTAAAAGAACTTCCACGTCGATGTTCTCCGCCAGCAAAATATATTGCAGATAATTCCGCATGGCCGGGAATCGACTCAGATGAATTCCATTTTTCTCGCAGAGGCCATCCACATACTGATAAAAAGCGGCGTTTTGGATCGACCCAAGCCGGTAGGCGAGGCTGGCGTTCAAAAGTTCTGAAATTTGATTTTTATTCAACTTCTCCGTAAGCAGGGAAAGAATTCGGGAACGCTCCGCCTCCACCTGGGGAAAATTCAGATCGTTCTCCATTTTCAAGGCTTCCAGGAATTTTTCACATGAAGCGGGAAGCTCCTTCACAGCCCTTTTGAGAGTTTGAAGATACTCACCCAAAGGCAATTCCCCCCTCCGCTGGGCTTCCACTTTCTGATCGAGCTCCATCAAGGCGGGATTGAAAAACTTTCCTTTTTCTTCTGCGAGGCCTCTTTGCCTGGACAGAAGCAGTTTCTTTTGAACACCAACCTCTGTGGCGGCCTTCCTGTAGGCTTCGACATTGGCTCGGTAATGGGCGGCGTCATCAATTCCCGCAAACGGAGGAAGGGCATCCGTCGTTGTTAAAGCGGTATGGATGGGACCGGATATTCTGTTTTCTCTCAGAAGGTAATCGGAGACCATCCCGATAACGTCATGATGAGGAAATTCCCGGAACCGTCTCAGGTCAATGGGATTAAAGGCCCCCTCTAGTCCGACGAAATCGACTTGTCGCCCGCCGATCATTGCCCGAATGGCATTTCCTATATTCTTCTGGGCTTCCAAATTCATGTGCACATCCTGAATGTGAATCACAACTCGATCGGTCGGCTTATTTTGGGGAATTGAAATTTTTCGGATGCTTCCAAAAGATAAAGGAATCGACGCCACAAGAGACCTTAATTTGGAGGGAGCACCTGGGGGCAGGATATTGTCGAAGCTGCTCATGGCCACTGGCCGTTGGAGGGATTGAAGTTGAGGAAGGGGCATCTGATTTAGGACTCGAGTCGAATTTAACGCATCAGGAAAATTGGGAAGGCCGGCGAGGCGCAGGGGAGTTTCTTTTCTCTTCTCATTTCTCTTAAGCGCTTCCTGCCGATCCTTCCAAAAGGATGTTTCAGCCAAGGACCCAAGGGCCGTCTGGCTGAAAAAAATTAAGGAAATTCCACCCGCGATGAGTTTCTGAAAGGTTGGCCGCATATTAAATGAATTGTATCGGGTGGGAGGTTAAGGATTCCTTAACAAGTTGTAAAAAACTTGTAAAGAATAAAAGTGAAAAACAGGTTGATTTTTATATCCGTTTTAACATTTTATGCCCGGTAAGTCTGGAAGTTAGGCCTAAGCAATGAAAAGCTGAATAGGTAATTTTTCTTGGGCTGTCAGGATTCATTATCAATCTTGAGAAATGTATATAATCAAAATCAAATTCAACCGGCGAAATGAATCGAAAAGAGAGAAAGGAGTACCGTAATTATGAAAAAGCCAATCTCTAAATTTAAAAGTGAACCGGTCGAAAGGAAGTTTTGGTCCGCGCACGATTCAACCAACTACCTCGACTGGTCAAAAGCAAATCGGGCTATTTTTCCAAATCTCAAACCAAAAGCACGGTTTAACCATCCGTTAAAAAGGACCAAGTCCAAAGGTTTGGCGAGATTGTTTTCCAACGCGTCATTCCCGCGAAAGCGGGAATCCATGTCGTAAACATTTCGTCGATAAAAACTGGATTCCCGATTGAGACGTTCGGGAATGACGACATTTCGCAACAGTCTCTTGGCCGCTTAACCCGATCAGTTCAGCAGCCTGCTACGGCCATTTGCTTTAGTTCGGCGATCTTGTCCCGGTAGATCGCCGCCAGTTCAAAATCCAAAACGTCCGCCGCCTCCCGCATCTGCTTGTCCAGTTCTTTCAGGACGGCATTCAAACTTTTGCGATCTTTAATTTCGAAGGAGAAATCCCGCACCATTTTTTGCAGACCTTTTTCCTTGGCGTCGGCCTGGAATTCCTCAAGGTCATGGACGGCTTTCACAATCGTTTGGGGAGTTATGTGGTTCTTCTTGTTATATTCAACCTGTTTTATCCGGCGCCGGTTCATCTCCTTGAGGGCGCGTTCCATCGAACCGGTCATTGAATCAGCATAAAGAATGACTCCCCCGCCCACGTTGCGGGCCGCCCGCCCGCAAACCTGAATCAAGGTGGTTTCAGACCGCAGGAACCCCTCTTTGTCGGCATCTAAAACGGCGACGAGCGAAACTTCCGGCAAATCCAATCCTTCCCGCAAAAGATTTATCCCCACCAGGGCGTCAAAATTCCCTTTGCGCAAATCCTGGAGGATTTTGATTCTCTCCAGGGCGTGGATTTCCGAATGCATGTATCTCACGCGGAAATTTTTTTCCACCAGAAAGGCGGTCAAATCCTCGGCCATCCTCTTGGTCAGAGTGTTCACAAAAACGCGCTCCTTCCGCCCGACCCGCTCCTTAATTCTTTCCATCAAGTCGGGGATCTGCCCTTCCGTCGGCCGGATGATGACGTCCGGATCGACCAGCCCCGTGGGCCGTATGACCTGCTCGGTCACCTGCCCTTTGGTGCTGGCCAACTCATAGGGGCCGGGCGTGGCGGACACGTAAATTGTGGATTGAACAAGATTCTTAAACTCCTCGAACTTGAGGGGACGGTTGTCCAAGGCCGAAGGCAGCCTGAATCCGAAATCAACCAGCGTTTGTTTGCGCGAACGGTCACCTTCATACATTCCGCCGATCTGAGGAATGGCCACGTGGGATTCATCAATCACCGTCAAAAAATCTCCAGGGAAATAATCAATCAAACAGGCGGGCCGCTCACCGGGCTTGCGCCCCGCGAGATGCCGGGAATAATTTTCAATGCCGTGACAAAATCCGACCTCCTTCATCATCTCCATGTCATAGCGAGTCCGCTGCTCTAGCCGCTGAGCCTCCAGCAGCTTTCCCTTGGAATTGAAAAACTGGAGGCGCTCATCTAATTCCCGGCGGATATCCTCAAGCGCGCGCTCGATGGTGGGAGGAGTCGTCACGAAATGACGGGCAGGGTAGATAAAGGTTTTCTCCTTCTCCCCCAGCACCTCTCCAGTCAAAGGATTAAACTCCAAAATCTTTTCGATCTCATCCCCGAAGAGTTCCACGCGGACCGCCGTATCCAGATAAGCCGGAAAAATTTCCACCGTGTCGCCCTTCACGCGAAAGATGCCCGGCGCAAACTCGATTTCATTTCTCTGATAGTGGGTCGCCACCAAATCGGCCAGAATATCCTGGCGCCGCCGGACTTGGCCTTTCTCCAGGCCCACGCACATTTCTTTATACTCCCGGGGAGATCCGAGCCCGTAAATGCAGGAAACGCTCGCCACCACGATCACATCTTTCCTCTCCATGAGGCTGGAGGTCGCTTTCAATCTCAACCGGTCGATGTGGTCGTTGATGCTGGCGTCCTTCTCGATGTAGGTGTCAGACTGAGGGACATAGGCTTCGGGCTGGTAGTAGTCGTAATAGGAGATGAAATATTCCACCGCGTTTTGCGGGAAAAATGATTTGAACTCGGCGTAAAGCTGCGCGGCGAGGGTCTTATTGGGGGACATGACCAGAGTGGGCTTATTTAATTTGGCGATCACGTTCGCGATCGTGAAAGTCTTCCCGGATCCCGTCACGCCCAGAAGGACCTGATGCCTTTTCCCATCCTTGAGACCGGCCGTTAATTCCTTAACGGCGCCCGGCTGGTCGCCGGCCAGTTTAAATTTCGATTCAATTTGAAATTTATCCATGCCGGGATAATAATAACAATTGCGATTGCTTCGCTCACTTCATTCGCTCGCAATGACCAGGTTTTTTTACTAAATTCGTTTGCTCCGAGGCTGAATTGAAAAAAACGCCGAAACCCATCATCAAAGTCGGATTGAACCATGACGATCTCGTGGTCGGGGGCTCCTACAACGTCACCCCAAGGCACGACGAACCTAAAAAGCCCCAGGGGCCCTGGGATCCCGTCATCCAAAAGCACATCAAGGAGCTCATCGCCGAAATCAATGTCGGCCACGAGCCCTTCATCAATGAAGACATCGTCACCGAAATAATTGTCACCGCGCTCAAGGCCGTCCAGGCCCAAATTTCCCGTGGCGATTTAAAAATATTAAGCCGAACGGTGCGGGAACTCAGGTACGCCTTTAAAATTTTCAAGGACTACCGGAACATCCGGAAAATCACGCTATTCGGCTCCGCCCGGACCAAAACAATCATGCCGGATTATAAACTGGCCCGGGATTTCTCCAAAAAATTGGCCGCCAACGGTTTCATGGTCATCACCGGAGCGGGGCCCGGAATCATGAAAGCCGGAAATGAGGGTGCGGGCCCGAGGAAAAGCTTCGGGGTCAACATCCGGCTTCCATTCGAGCAGCTGCCCAATAAATTCATAGCGGACCAACCCACCTATATTGATTGCCGGTATTTTTTCACCAGAAAACTGGTGTTCGTCAAGGAAGCCAGTGGGGCAGTGTTCCTTCCCGGAGGATTCGGAACGCTGGATGAGGCCTTCGAAATCCTGACCCTCGTTCAAACCGGCAAAAGCGACCCCATTCCCGTTATTTTTCTAGAACCCAAACAAAGCGGTTATTGGGAAGACCTGGCCAAATTTTTGCGGAAAAACCTCGTTCGAACCGGCAAAGTCTCTCCGGAAGATCTCACCATTTTCAAAATTTGCCACACCGCTGATGAGGCCTGCCGGGAGATATTCACTTTCTACTCCAACTTTCACTCCCTGCGCTACGTTGGAGAAGACCTGGTCATGAGACTCCAGGAGGAACCCAAAGAATCGACCCTCGCCCATTTGAACGCCCACTTTAAGGATATTCTCGTGAAAGGTGAATTTAAAAAAACCGGAGCCCTTCCGCCGGAACTAAATCAACCGGATCTCGCGCATCTTCCCAGAATCATGTTCAAATTTAACCGGATCAACAACGGCCGTCTCCGTCAAATGATTGATTATTTAAATTCCACCGTTAAAAAAATCGATTTCCGTTGATGGTAAATCTTAAAAAGAAAATTCATTCATCCCTGGCGATCCTGGCCGTCCTGTTTTTTTTCCCGGTGAATTTCATTTTCTCCGCCGTTAAAGCGCCGCTCGAAGGACGAAAAATTCTCATCGATCCCGGCCACGGCACCATTGATCCCAGGGGCCGGATAATCAATACCGGCCGGAAAACCAACAACGGCTACCGGGAACATAAATTGAACCTCGAGGTGTCGCAAAAGCTGCGGGATTATTTGACGAAACTCGGCGCCGAAGTCTTCATGACGCGAACCTCTTATGATTACTGGCGGGAAGGAGTGTCCACCCCTGAAGATAATAAAGCCCGCGGCTATTTCGCCAACGAAATCGGAGCGGACGCTTATCTGGCCATCCACTGTGACTGGCACCCCAAAAGGAAGTTCAATGGCATCACCACTTATTACTACAGTAAAAATTCAAGGCGGTTGGGCTCCCTCATCCAAAATAACCTGATAAAAAATTTGGGAGCCAGAGACCGGGGGTTGGTGAGAGATTCATTTTCGGTGCTGGATGCGGCCCAGATGCCCGCCGTATTGGTGGAGATAGGATATTTGAGCAACGACGAGGAGGCGAGAAAGCTCCTCTCGCCCAATTATCAGGATAAAATCGTAAAGGCCTTAAGCCAGGCTCTCCTGAGCTTCTTCACGACAAACTGATTTTATTTTTCCAGTAAAATCTTTCCCGCCGCCAGCAAAAGGAAAATCGCGTAGAGTCTTTTTAAAAGAACCGGCGCCATCGGCTGGACCAATTTGGCCCCGAAATAGGTTCCCAAAAACATGGCGAGCGCAATAATAAGGGCAAACTTAACATTCATATTGCCGGCTTTGTAATACTCAAAACAGCCGAAAATTCCAACGGGCAAGAGCAACGCTCCGAGAGAGGTTCCGAAGGCTGTTTTCAAATCCATTCCTTTGATGAAGTACAGCAGAGGCACGATTATGACTCCACCGCCAACGCCAAAAAGTCCCGCCATAAAACCGGCCAAAAGTCCTATCCCGAGCAAAAAAGAAATTTCCATTCGCTTCCTCCTTATTAATTTTTCATGGCGAACCCGCCGTGGATTTTGACGGGTGAAGCAATGACAGATCCTCTTTCACCAGGTAAACGATTTTTTCCGCAGCCCCGAGCGGATTCCCTTGGATATATTCGTAGCCTCTCTTCATTGATTCCAACAAATCCGGGTTCTCCATTAGGTTTCTTAAAATCTGCATCAGCTTGAACGGATCCAAGTCGCGCTCTTCGCACACTTTAGCCGCCCCCTTCTTCTCCAGAGTTTGAGCGTTGGCCAGTTGATGGTTGCCGGTAGCATACGGGAACGGAATTAGGAGGGCCGGCTTCTTAACGATCAAAAGTTCCGCAATGGTGCTGGCTCCGGATCGGCTAATGATGAGATCAGCCGCCGAGTAAGCGACGGCCATCTCGTGGCAAAAGTCAACGGCCCGGCCGTCGATCTGGGCTTCCTCATAGGATTTTCTCACCCAATCCATGTCTTTGGGGCCGGTCACATGAAGCAATTGAAATTTAAATCCCTTCTTTTTTAATCGTAGGAACGCCTCGACGGCAAGTTCGTTTACCCGGTGAGCCCCCAAGCTTCCCCCAAAAATTAGAAAGGTAAATTCGCCTGGATTTAATTTAAAAAATTCGCGTGATTTTTTTAAATCAGAAAGGTGTTTAAATTCAGGCCGGACGGGATTTCCCGTTAAGATGCAGTTCCGCGGAAAAAACTTTTGACTCTCGGGAAAACTCACGGCAACTCTTTTCGCCAGCCGGCCCAAAAGACGATTGGCCAAACCGGGTTGCAGGTTTTGCTCATGAAGGATAATTTTTATCCCCAAGATTTTGGCCGTCAAAGCCGGGGATACCGACAAATACCCGCCCATCGCCACCAGGGTTTCCGGTCGCCATTTAAATTGGATGTAAAGAGATTGAAAAAACCCGACAATAAAATTTAAAACAGTGGCGAACCATCGCCACGTCAATCTCCTTTCGAAACCGGAGGCGGCAATTTCAAAAAAAGGAATATCCTCTCGCTTCAAAAGCGAAACCACGTAATCATTTTTTTTGACAATAAAGAAAACTTCATCTTTTTGAGCCTGAAACTCCTTGGCTATGCTGAGGCCCGGATAGAAATGACCGCCTGTTCCCCCCGCAGCAATTATTACTCTCATACCATCTCCATCACATTTCCCTGGCCATCCGGCTTTCCCGGGCGATGCTCGAAATAATTCCAAAGGACATCAAAATGATTACCAATGACGACCCCCCAAAAGAAACAAAGGGGAGAGGCATCCCCTTCGTCGGCCAAAGACCGCAAGCCACTCCCATATTTATCACCGCCTGGCCACCAATCACCAAACTTATTCCGGATGCCATTAGGCGGCCGAAACAGGTGCCGGCTCCTTGGGCAATCTTCAATCCCCGCAAACACAGAAAAAAGAACAAGGCGGTACACAAGAGAGTTCCCAAGAGCCCCAGTTCCTCGCCAAGGACGGAAAAAACAAAATCCGTGTGAGGATCAGGAAGGCTGGAAATTTTAATCCGCGAATTTCCCAGCCCGCGACCGAAAATTCCGCCGGAACCGAGGGCCAATAAAGATTGGACGAGCTGGTACCCTTTTCCTTTCGAATCGGCCCAGGGATCAAGGTAGGCAAACAGTCGATTCACCCGGTAGCGGAATTGAAATAAAGCCAGGACGAGTAAAGGAAGGGACGACAGCGCCATGGCGAACAAATGCCTCCACCGCGCCCCTCCGATCAAAAGCAAAGCCGCAAACACAACGCCCAAAAGTATGGGAGTCCCAAGATCAGGTTCCAAAAAAATGAGAGCCACTGGAACGGAAAAAAGAATCAAGAGCGGCAGGAGCCCCCGTTTAAAATCCTTCAGCCGACTTTGCCGCCGGTCCATGTAATCGGCAATCAAAAAAACAACCGCGAGCTTCGCCAGCTCCGACGGCTGAAAGTTCAACGGCCCGATTTTGATCCACCGGTGGGCTCCCCCAATCTCACGCCCGAATATCAATACAAGAAAGAGGGCAAGCAGGGAACAAAAATAAAATCCCCGCGAGGCCTTCTGCCAATTGACAGTGGAAATATTGGATGAAACAAGGAAAACGAACACGCCAATGAGGGACCACAAAATTTGTCTTTTCAGGAAAAAATATTGATCTCCATAGCGGGTTTCCGCCGCCAGAGCGCTAGAGGAATAAATCATCACCCAACCAAAAACGGTTAATCCGACAATGGCGAGGAGCAGCGGAAAATCGGGGCAGCTCATGGGGAGAAAAATTTTAGGGGATAGAAGTTTCCTGATAATTTTCTTAGGGGCGGATTGGGAAGCAACAAATTCCAGACGCTTCATTTCAATCCCCCCACCAACTTTTCAAAATGGTGGCCTCTCTCTTCAAAATTCTTGAATTGGTCGAAGGAGGCGCAGGCCGGGGAAAGCAAAACATCATCCCCCCTCTGCGCGATTTGGCAGGCCCGTCGCACAGCTTTCTCCATGTTCCCGCACGGCGTGATTGGGACGGCTCCTTTCAAATCCCGGGCCACGATGGGCGCCGCTTCTCCGATCGTAATCACTTCCTTGACTTTTCTCTTAATTATAGGAAGCAAAGGAGTATAAGGTGACCCTTTATGTTCTCCACCTAAGATCAAAATCGTGGGCCGGGCGGCGGCTTTAAGCGCGACCAAAGTGGAATCCACGTTAGTCCCTTTGGAATCGTTGATATAGCGCACCCCCCGCAATTCTCGAACAAATTGGAGCCGGTGAGGAACCCCCGGAAAGGTCCTCAAGGCCTTCCGAATAACGGATTCTCTGATTTTAAGTACCCGCGCTGCCGAAGCGGCCGCCATGGCGTTTTGCAGGTTGTGCTCTCCGGGAAGGCTAATGTCTTGGGCGAGTTTGAGAATTTTTGGGTTGGGGAACCAAATCTTCCTCGCTTTGGTAGCGCGCCCAATTTTTCGGCACCAAAGATCCTGCCGGTTTAAAACGGCAAAATCCTTGGCGGTGCAATTTTTAAAAAGACGGCCTTTCATTCGGGCATAGTTGGACATCGTCCTATGGCGCGCCAGGTGGTCAGGGGTCACATTCAGAACAATTCCCACATCGGGATGAAATGATCCTTGAGCTTCCAGTTGATAACTTGAAACTTCAAGAACGAGAATTGTTTTTGAGGTGATTTTTTTTACCAGCGAGGACAGGGGAACGCCGATATTTCCTCCCACGACGGTCGGTTTACCCGCCTTCCGGAAAATATGGCCGAGTAGCGCGGTCGTGGTGGTTTTGCCGTTTGTTCCGGTTACCGCAACAGTTTTAAACGGCCTCACGAATCTCCAGGCCAATTCAAGCTCCGGCCAAACTGGAATTCCTTTCCTTCTATTTTTTATCAGCTCGGGGAGATCGTAGTGAACACCGGGACTGGTGACGATCAAATCAAAGGGTTTCTTCAGTAAATGGTGGCTTCCCGCCTCGACTTGAATCTTGGATGGCAGTTGTTTTAAGAATGGTTTTAATTGTCCCCTGGGCCTTTTATCGGTTATTGAAACTTGAGCGCCCCGAACCCTTAGGAAATTGGCGGCCGCCGATCCGGACTTCCCCAGTCCTACAACAAGAACCCGCTGGCCGGCTAAATTCATCTTAGTTTTAAGGACGTCATGGCGAGAAGCGCCAGGACAACCGCGACAATCCAAAATCGCAACGTGACCTTGGTTTCAGGCCAGCCCAACAACTCAAAATGATGATGGATCGGTGCCATTTTGAAAATCCGCTTTTTAAATAACCGGAAAGCCGCCACCTGGAGAAGAACGGACGCGGCCTCTGCCACGAATATCCCCCCCACCACCACAAGAATTATTTCCTGTTTAATGGCGGCGGCCACCACTCCAATCGTTCCGCCAAGGAACAAAGAACCCGTGTCGCCCATAAAAATTGAGGCAGGATATCCGTTGAACCAAAGAAATCCGAGACACGCTCCGGCCAATGCGCCGAGGTAAACCGTCAATTCACCCGCCCCCGAAACGGGAATCAACCGCAAATAAGAAGACAATTTAACGTTGCCGGCCAAATAGGAAAAAATGGCAAAGGTTAAAGCGCTCAACAACAATGTCCCGCAAGCCAAGCCGTCCAGACCATCGGTCAGGTTGACTGCGTTAGAGGCTCCAATTATCACGAAAATCTCGAAAAGAATTATGAATATCGACAAACTCACGAACAATTCTTTAAAGTAAGGAATTTGAATCTGACTGGTAAATTGCGAATTCGGCGGATAGATAAAAAGATAACCCGCAATAATCACGGCCCAAACCATTTGGAAAGCCAACTTGACGGCCTGGGATAGACCTTTGGAGGATTGCTTCGATATCAATTTTTTATAATCGTCCACAAATCCGAGCAACCCCAGGAAGACCGCGGAAAACAAAATTAAAATAATAAACCGGTTGTCCAGCCTCGCCCAAAGGACCGTGGAAAACAAAAGGGCCAGCAATATCAAAAGCCCCCCCATCGTCGGAGTGCCGGATTTGCCGAGGTGGGACTGGGGCCCATCCTCGCGGACGGTTTGAGTGATGGATTTTTTCTTCACCCAGTTCACAAAAGGCCGGCCGAAAACCAGCATTATAAAAAGGGATGTCAACAAAGCCCCGCTCGTTCGAAAAGTGATGTATTGAAAAACGTTAAGCGGGGAAAACAGATTCTTAAAATGACTCAAAAAATAAAACACTAAACTTTCTCCACAGATTTTTCCTGGAAAAGATCGTTGACGATTTTATCCAAGTTCATTGCGCGCGACCCTTTAAAAAGAACCGCGACGTTATTATTTAATAAAGGTTTTAAATTATCCTTTATTTCATTTAAATTAGGTACATAAACAAAACGGTGAGAGGGGGCCCCGGCGGCCAGGGCGCCTTCTTTTATCGTCTTTGTTTCTTCCCCGATGAGGAATACCTTTTCGAGAGGACAGCGTCCCAGTTCTGTTCCCACGTGAAAATGAAATTTTTCCGATTCAACTCCAAGCTCCAGCATTGATCCCACCACCGCGTATTTTTTTTTATCGGGGAAGGACTCGGTAAAGGAAAGGACGGAATTCATCATGGAAGCGGGGTTGGCGTTGTAAGCGTCGTTGATTATGACGGCGCCGGTGTAATGGATCATCCTTTCCATTCTCATGGGAGGGGGAGTAAACTCGCTCAAACCTTGGGCAATGATTTCAAGCGGCACCTCCATCACCCAGGCCGCGGCCGCAGCGGCCAAGGCGTTTTGCACGTTGAATCTTCCCCCCACCGGAAGGGAGATTGCGACCGCCCGGCCCCCAATTTTCAGCTGGAATTTTAATTTTTCACCCGATTCAATATTGGACGCCCGCACCGTACAAGCGGAATCCTCACCGAAAAAAACAATTTTCTTGGAAAATCTCCGGATATGACCTTCCAGCGACGCCTCCCCCCACGGCAAAATCCCGCAGCCGTTGGCGGGCAAGGCCTCCATTAATTCCCACTTAGTTTCAGCCACTCTGGAAATGCTTCCGAAGGTTGCCAAATGGGCGGGGCCGATACTGGTGATGATTCCAATCTGGGGACAGGCAATCTCGGCCAGGCGGTGGATGTTCCCTGGTTCGGATGCTCCCATTTCCAGAACCATCCATTGGTCGGAAGATTTGAGTTCGGATAAAACCATCGGAAGGCCGACTTGGCTGTTTAAATTCCCCTGGGTGGCCAGGCCCGGCCCGGTTAATTTAAGAATCCCGGAAAGCATATTTTTTGTCGTTGTCTTTCCGTTGGAACCGGTTATCCCGACAACTTGCCCTCTAAAGGATTTCCTGAGGTGTTGGCCGAGAATTTGGAGCGCTTCGAGCGGGTTATCCACGCGAATCACAGCGGCAGAAAAATGGACAGAAGGCTTCAGCCAATCGAGCCGGGAAACTACGACGGCCAAGGCACCCTGGCGGGAGGACGTCAAACAATAATCATGGCCGTCTGATCTTTGGCCCTTTAAGGCAAAAAAAACATCCCCACTTTTGACATCGCGGGAATCGACGGTGACCCTGGCGATTTTCTCCTTGGGATCGCCCAGAACCAACTGTCCATTTAAAATACCTGTTAACTCGCGAATTGTAAGATTCATTTATTTACCAAGAAATTTTTTCGCCATGGCCTGATCGGAGAAGGGATATTTGGTGTTGCCAATGATTTGGTATTCCTCGTGTCCTTTGCCGGCCAAAAGCAAAATGTCTCCCTTTCTGGCGTCGGAAATGATGCGCCGGATGGCCTCCTCCCGTTCGGGGATCGCTAGGTAATTATTCGTTGAAATTCCGGATTTAATGTCGTTGATTATATTCAACGGATTTTCGGATCGGGGATTATCCGAGGTAACGTAAACAAAATCAGAAAGATCCGTTGCCACTCTTCCCATTTTCGGCCTCTTCGTCCTGTCTCGGTCGCCCCCTGCTCCAAATAGAGTCAAAATCCGTTTGGGGTTTGTCTGGCGGAGCGCCTTGATGACTTTCTCGAGCGCGTCGTGAGTATGAGCGAAATCAACCACCACAACAAAATCCTGGCCGGTTTCAATCCTCTCTAGCCGTCCCGGAACATTATGAGGAAGGTTTAAGCCCTTGACGATATCCCCTTCGGAAACTCCAAAAGCAATAAGGGCTCCGGCAGCTGAAAGGCAATTGAAAATATTATGTTCGCCCATCAAATTGGTTGAAACCTGCGCCTTTCTACCGGAAGGAAATATCAATTCGAACCGGATGCCGTCCAGACTCAATTCGCGGTTCTCGGCCCGGAGTTTCGCCCGGGATGAAAAACCGTAACTTAACCCGTCGGGGCGACTTTTAAGAAGCCTCTCTCCGTAGGGGTCGTCCAAATTTATGACGCATTTTGTCTCGGGGTCTTGGAACAGTTTGGCCTTGGCCTGGTAATAACTCTCCATGTCCTTGTGAAAATCCAGATGGTCCTGGGTCAAATTGGTAAAAACTCCCACGCGGAATTTCACGAAATCGACTCGGTGCAGCATGAGGGCGTGGGAAGAAACCTCCATCACCACGCACGAAGCTCCTTTGGCGAGAGCCTGGGAAATAAAATTTTGTACGTCGATGGACAGGGGAGTCGTGTTGGGGGCTGCCTCGATGCTTTTTCCGAGGCGGTAGTTGATGGTTCCCATGATTCCGCTTACTTTTCCCTGTGCTCGGAAAAGGTCCTCGATCAAATAGGTGGTGGTCGTCTTTCCGTTGGTCCCGGTGATGCCGATAACCGGAATCCGCCCCGCGGGATGGCCAAAGAAAATATCACTCACTTTGGCCATCGTCTCCGCCATTGAACCCGTCTCTATTTGGGGAAGGTCAAGAGGCAGTTTCCTCTCTACAATCGCCGCCAGTGCTCCGCGAGATCGGACCTCCTTCAAAAAATCGTGTCCGTCGGCGTGGACGCCCTTCAAAGCAAAAAATAAATGCCCCTTTTCAACCTTCCTTGAGTCATAGGACAAACCGGTCACTATCCCGGTCGCTCCTTCCGGGCAATTCAATCCGGATTTATTCAGCAGTTCTTTTAATTCCATTAGGATTTATCCCTGGGATTTCCTGTTCGCTCAAACATTTCCTTTGGGCATTAATCTTTCGACAATCCGGCGGAATATGGGCGCCGCATCAACCCCGCCCCACCGCCGCCCTTCAGGTTCATCCAAAAATATGGCGATTGTGTATTTGGGCTTATTGGCCGGGAAGAACCCGCAAAATGAAATCAAAGAGAGGTCATTCCCGTATCCGCCCTTCTTGGCGTCAAATTTTTGGGCGGTTCCTGTTTTTCCGGCCACTTTAAAATCTTCCCGCCATTTAACTTGGGCCTCCCGGCCCGTCCCGATTTCAACCGCCCGAACAAGGATCCGCGTTAATTCTTCGGCGGTGGGCTTGGAAATAACAGTTCTCACAGCCTGGGGGGAATCACTCCACAAAACGTTCTTTTTACCGTCGACAATGGCTTTGATTATTTTCGGTTCCATCAACTGGCCGCCATTGGCGATGGCCGAATAGGCACCCACCAATTGAATGGCAGTAACACTAACTTCCTGGCCAAAGGAAACGACCGCACGAGAAACTCCGCTCCATTGATTGGGCGGCCGGAGCATTCCTTTCCCCTCAGCGGGAATCCCGGAACCGGGATAAACTCCAAATCCAAAAGCACGTGCGTATTGATACAACTTCTGAGCGCCGAGCCTCTCCCCCAATTTAGCGGCTCCGATATTGGAAGAGTATATCCAAATTTCATCGAAGGAAAGTTTCTTTCTGGGCTCATGATCATGAATGGTGATGTCGGCACATTTAAATGCCCCATTTTCTCCGTCGAAAATTTCAGCGGGCGAATAAATTTTCTCTTCAATGCTGGCCGCGGCGGTGACTATTTTGAAGGTGGAACCAGGCTCAAACACATCCACAACTGGAGGTATTCTAAGTTCAGTCGGGTCCGGCGGGTCATCTGGATCGAGCGAGATGGCAGGTAGCGTGGCCATGGCCAAAATCTCTCCCGACCAAGGATCCTGAACGACCGCCATCCCTTTTTTGGCTCTTGTTTTTTCCACCCCCCAGGCCAATTCCTTCTCCACAATTTGTTGGATGGCCCCGTCAATTGTCAGTTCCACGTTGCCGGCGGGAAGGTTTTTGAAACCAAAATCGAATTGATCGCCGGAGGAGTTCAGAACCTTCTCCATGACCATTTCTATCCCGGATAGACCACTCCCTTCAACTCCCACCAAGCCCAACAAATGGGAAGCGATTTTCCCAAAAGGGTAATGCCGTCTCACTTCCGTTTTGAATCCGACCCCTTCCAACTTCTGCTTCCTAATTGAATCCCCGATATAAGCTGGAACATCTCTTTTCACCCAGACAAAGGAGCCGCGACAGTTGGCAATTTTACTTTCAAGGACGCTTTTACTAACTCCCAAATCGGAAGCCAGGGCTGATTCGAGCTGGTTTTTATCTTTTATCAACGTCGGATCAACGTAACAGGAAGTGACGGGAAGGGATTCGGCGAGAACGCGAAGATTTCTGTCGAAAATTAAATGGCGCAAAGGGAGGGCCGCATGTTGCGATTTGAACTGGCGGTCGGCTTTATCTTGAAGTTTCGGATGCATTATGGCCTGCACAATAAACAATCGTACGGTGAGCGTTGAAAATAAAAGGATAACGCCACAACGAACAAGATTGAACCTGAGTTTAAGGGCCGGGAAAACGCGCTCTTTATTTCGAAAGGGTGATGACATGCTCGATGGAAGGGGCCATCCACTGGCCGTTGGCTTTGGCCACCTGGGCCAGGGACGCCAAAGAAATCAAATCGAAATATTGGGCCCGAAGGCGATCGAGCTCGGATTTTTTGATCGACAACTCGTTTTCCAGTTTATTCATTTGAACACTGGCCCGTTCGGCTTGAATCGGCCACCAAACATGAAAAAACAAAATAATCCCCACCAGGAGAAACCCCAACCAGATCTCCAAAACCTGGAAGGCCATCTTTCCCTCGCGGGATTTCTTCCTGGGCCTGGCTATAAAATTTACTCGTTCCATTATTCCGTTTAATCCTCCAAAATTTAAATTCTGAATCGATTCCATAGCTTTAAAAACCGTTCAGGGTGCCGAGTGCAGCTTCGTCATTCCCGAATGTCTTAATCGGGAATGACGAAGCTGCACTCGGCACTTTTTTACTCCGTTCTTTCTAAAACTCTCAATTTCGCGCTGCGGGAACGGGGGTTGGCCCGTAGCTCTTCCGGAGACGGAACAACCGGTTTCCTTGTGACTCGCACAAATTTTTTTTCCTCATATCCTTCCTTCTCAAGCCGGGAAAAACTATGTTTAACTAGCCGGTCCTCAATCGAATGGAAGGAAATAATCGCGGCCCGGCCCCCCGTTGTAAGACACTCCGGAATTTGATTTAGAAGCGCTTCCAAAGAACCAATTTCGTCGTTGACTTTGGCCCGCAGGGCCAGAAAAACCCTGGTCGCAGGATGAACTTTCCCCCGGCCTCCGGCCACCTGCCCGCAAATCCGCGCCAGATCCAGTGTCGTCTTCAACTTTTCTTGGGAGAGAGAGTCCAATATGCGCCCCGCCAACTTCCTGGCGAAACGGGCCTCCCCGAATTCCCTTAACAAACTTTCAAATTCATCCGGGCTGATTGTCCTTAAAACGGACATGGCTGTTTCGGAACTCCCTGGGTCAAGCCTCATGTCAAGAGGCCCCTCTTTTTGGAAGCTAAAACCCCTTTCCCCTCTATCGATCTGGAAACTCGACACCCCCAAATCAAACAATAGGCCATCCGCCTCCCCCCAACCTAAATCTCGAAGAATCCCTTGCAACCCCCGAAAATTGGATCGCCGAGTGTTCGACCTATTCCCGAAGGGCTGCAAGCGATTCTCCGCCCGAACCAAACTTTCAGAATCCACATCCAAACCGAGCAATCTACCATGAGGCTCCAACTCCTTTAATATTGCTTCCGCGTGTCCCCCCAGGCCCAATGTCCCGTCGACATAGCGGCCTTCCTTTTTTATCCTCAAAAGCTCAATTACTTCTTTTAAAAGAACAGGCTCATGCATCAAAGGCGCGTCTTAAATTTCCAAATGACGTCCCAGCCGCTCGAAAGTCCGGGCGGATTGGCTTTGATATTTTTCCCATTTAACGCTCGACCAAAGCTCGACCCGCTCCCCCACTCCCAAGATGGACACCATTTTCTTAAGGCCCGCATAATCCAGCAAAGGTTTGGGAATTAAAATTCGTCCGAGATCATCCAGGCTCACCTCCTGCGCCCCGGCCAAAAGTAGCCGCTTAAAAGCGCGGGCGTCCTGCTGATTTTTCACGGGAAGAGAGGTCAGGCGGGAGGCGAAATTTTTCTGAAAGAAATCTGGACTAAATAGGTAAAGGCACTCATCCAACCCTTGCGTTAATATAAATTTCCCCTCTTTATCGCCGTCGGCGTCGCGAAATTTCGCCGGTATAAAAAGACGGCCTTTCGCGTCGATCGTATGCTGGAAAGTCCCCAAAAACACTCGGACCCTTACCCCCTCTTATCCACAATATCCACACATTTATCCACAATTAACCACTTAACGCCACAGAGTCTAATAACGCGCGCATATATTGTCAACAGGTACGGAGCTTATTTTTAAGACGAAACGGGGGGAAATATTAAAAGCGGCGAGGGTTATTTCCGGCCGGGAATTTGCCCCGGTCACTCTTCGAAAGTCGAAAATTCAGGAAGTCGTTGCGGCGAGAGAGTCGGAGGGCGGTGGGGAAGCGGGTGCTTCTTCGGGAAGGTAGACAATGCGGGAACAGGTTTCGCAACGAACAATCCTTTTCTTTTTCCGGACTTCGTTAGCCAGATTCGGAGTCAAGGACATCCGGCAGCCGCTGCAGTTGGATTCAATTATCGGCACCAGCACCATCGTCCCCCTTTTCTGGCGGATGGCCTCGTACAAATTGCGTAATTTTTCGGGGATTGTTTGAGCGTAAGCGGCCCTCTCTTCGGCCTTGGATTTTTCCGCCTGAATGATGGCGGATCTTTCGGCTTCGAGTTTTTGGATTTCGCCCTTAAGGATCCCCTCTTCCGACTTTTCCTTTTGTTCCTTGGCCTTATAATCCTTTTCCGCCGATTCGATGCTTTCCATGACTTCCAGAATTTCATCTTCGATCTTCCGAACTTCCCGCTTGGCGTTTGTTATTTCGACCAGCATCGCTTTATAGGCATCGTTGCTTTTCAAGGAATTTAATTCGGCCTGATGCTTCTTGACAATTTTTTCTGATTCCTCGGCGGTGAGTTCCAGCTCTTTCCTTTTAGCGAGCCTCGATTGGAGGGCGGCTTTGGCAGCGGCCAGAGAGCTTTTAAGCGATTCCAAATCCCTGGTCTTTCCTTGAACTTTATTTTCCAGGGATTCGTCCTGAGCCCTTAACCCGTCTATTTTCAAATCCAGATCTTGAAGTTTAAGCAGAAAATTCAAATCATCGATCATAAATTCCTTTTTTCCATCCCCATTGGGCAGTATAGGGTTTGAACCTATGGCCTTCCGCGTGTGAGGCGGACGCTCTCCCGCTGAGCTAACTGCCCGAGAATTTTACCGCCGAAATTTTTTCGGTGCTACCTTGGGCCCTGTAGGACTTGAACCTACGACCGATCCGTTATGAGCGGAGCGCTCTGACCACCTGAGCTAAGGGCCCTTTTTACTAAATCTTTTGAATTTAAGGGGTTTTCAATGCCGAATTAGAAAACAATTGAAAAATTAAACACCCCCGGTACCGATTATACCGAATCCTATTCTCGGTACAATGGATATATTGAGGGTATTTTATTTGACCTATTGAAAATCACTTCGAAGCGATTTATATATCTGAATAGAGATTATATGGCCAGTATGGAAAATGTTTTAACCGTTGATGAATTAAGCGGTCACAAATACGAGACGATATTCTGCATATTTCTTGTGGTCCTGGCGTTTTTATTCAGGGAAAACACTCACCTGGCCTACCCCCAAGTCCTATATCTCTTTCTAATTCTCCTCATCTTAAACCTTTCCATCGGAATGCTCTTTCAACGGTGGGCATATCGAACCTGGATGGGATGGGGAATCGTCCTTGGAAACGGCGCCATCATAACGCTAATACTCAACTTTTCGGGGGGAGCGGATTCTAATCTGTGGGTTTTGTATCTCCTCCCGATATACACATCCTGCATTTTTCTAAACGGAATCGGGGTGGGTTTGCTGCTTTTCGGGGTAATCGGTTGCACTTTCCTTTTTGGGTTGGCCCCTGGTGTCAGAATGGACTCGGCCGCCGCGTTCTTCGTGTCTCTGAAAACGGTTGTTTTCTGTTTTGCCACGATAGCCATTTGGCGAGTCGCCCAAAAAAATCGGAAAGCGAGGGAGAAAATTCTTTGCCAGCGCCAGGAAGTCCTGAAAATGGAGAAAAAAATCGATCGATACGACGTAGAAATAAGGGAAACCAAAAAAATGGCCGACATGGGCCAGATTGCTTCGGGAATAGCACACGATCTTAAAAATCCCATCGCGGTGATACTGGGAACGGTGAATTTACTCCTAGAGGATGAATCGGTCCAAGGTACTTTTCGAGCGGATCTGGAACGAATGTTTAGGTCGGCGGAACTTTGCCAAAACATAACCTCGAATGTGCTCGCCTATTCACGGACTAATGAAGACTCGTTCCAGCCTTGCGATTTAAATGAAATCGTCGATGCTGCTCTGGTGATCTACGAGAGCCTGCTGGCCGAAAGCGCCATAAGGGTCACCAAGAAATACACATCTCCTTCCGCTCCGGTTCGGGGAAACCCGTCAGAATTGGAACGAATCGTTTTAAATCTATTCTCCAACGCGCGGGCCGCAATGAAAACAGGCGGAGAATTGAAAGTTGCCACGGTGATTGTCTTGAGTCCTGATCCGGTGGGAATGACTCGGGTTGAGCTATCCGTTGAAGACACTGGCCTTGGGATTCCTGCCGAGACCATGGCGCGCATCTTCAAACCATTTAATACGACCAAGCCGCTGGAGGAGGGAACGGGTCTGGGTCTTTACCTTTGCCGGGAGATTGCCACTCGTCACAAGGGGAATTTAAACGCCGAAAACGTTCCCCGCGGCGGCGCCAAGTTCACTCTTTCTCTGCCTTTCGATAATCGAACTCAAATAGCCGCCTGACAGGAATTAAGATCAAACCACTTTCCACAAATTCCCTTTGGAATTAGCGGAGTCGTTATTTACCCTTCCAGGTATTCCTTCAAGACGCGGCTCCGCGAAGGATGCCGGAGCTTTCTGATGGCTTTGGCCTCTATCTGGCGCACCCTTTCGCGAGTGACATTGAAGATTCGGCCCAATTCTTCCAAAGTCCTGGGGTAACCGGTCCCAATTCCGAACCGCAATCGAATGATTTGAGCCTCTCTCTCACTTAAGGTGGAAAGAGCTCTCTCCACTTCGCGATGGCGAAGGAAATCTTGCGCTCCCTCAGAAGGTTCCGTGCTTCCCTCGTCTTCAATGAAGTCCTCAAGGAACGAGTCCTCATCCTCTCCGACCGGAGTCGAGAGGGAAACGGGGTCCTGCATAATTCTCAATATTCCCCTCACCTTATCGACGGAAAGCCGCAAAGCCTTTGAATATTCCTCTATCGTCGGGTCGCGGCCCTGCTCCTGACGGAAGCGCCTGGCCACTTTGGAAAGCTTGGAGATTATTTCTTTCATGTGGACCGGGATCCGGATGGTGCGGGCTTGGTCAGCAATCGCGCGATTGATGGATTGGCGAATCCACCAGGTGGCGTAGGTGGAAAATTTGAAACCCCGCCGCCACTCAAATTTCTCGACTGCTTTAATCAAACCTAATCCCCCCTCCTGGATGAGGTCCGGCAACTCCAGGTTTGAGGCGCCCACATGTTTCTTGGCAATGGATACGACCAGCCTCAGATTCGCCCGGATAAGTTTCAGCTTGTCCTTGAGGATGGCCTCTTCTAGCTCCCTGATTTTGAAGTCCAGGTCCATCAACTGGTCCCTGGTAATGGGGAGGACCTGCAAAATCCGGGCCCTGCGGCTGGAAACGTTCTGCAGGTTGACCATTGTCGATTCAATGGCGGTCAACATATACCCCGTGGCTTTTTTAAAAGCCGTGGGAGTGATCTTTTTATTCAAAACCTTATCGTAAAGGCCCAGAATTTCGTCGGCGGGCATATTGAGCCGTTTCTCATACCGGCCGAGCTCATCCTCACACTCTCTAATCTTGGCGGCGATTGTTTTTATTTTGTTGGTCAGCCTTTTAATTTTCTCCTGGTTCAGGTTCAGGCTTACGATGCTGTTGACAATGGATTTTTTTTCAAGATCAATTTTCAACTGGGTCTTGGCTTTCATGCGCAAAGTTATTCCGCTCTGGTGGAATTTCGTTTCCAGAGCTTTGATTATTTTTTCGCTTTTACTAATAACCCGGGCCACAAGTTTGACTTTCTGTCGCATGCGTGAGAGCTCAGCGGAGGTTTTCCGGCCTCTAGGCATGAGCTCCTTGGGAGTCATTTCCTGTTGTTCCAGTAGCGTTTCCCAGTTCGAGATTTCTCTTAAAGTTATCGGTGATTGAAGCACCAAGAGCCTGAGCTCCTTTTCGTGTTCCTTAATGCTTCTGGACAAAGTGACCTCTTCTTCCCTTGTTAATAAGGGAACCCTTCCCATTTCGGATAAATACATCCGGATGGAGTTTTGGGTGTCCAATTCGATTTCGGGCTGAGGCGGACCCTCCACCTGCTCAGTTATCGGACGTGTCGAAGTTTCTGACTCTAGAACCTGGATTCCCATCTCTTCCAGCGTTCCGAAGAAATTATCCAAATCCTCTGGAGTGGTGCTTTCCGGGAGGCGGCGCATTATTTCCTCATAGGTAAGATATCCAGCCTCCTTTCCTTGATTGATCAAAGACTGGATCAAAGCATTGTTGTCAATAATGGCTCGCGCTTGATTTTGAATCATTTCTTTATTCTCCTTATTCTAAAATCGGGACCGCGTTCGATCCCTTGACCCTTTTTAAAAGTTCCTTATATTCCACCTGCAATTTCTCGTCGACCGGCCCCTTTATCATCAGCTGATTCAATTGGGACAACCTCTTTCTGTCGTTCTGCATCCGAATGCTTTTTACCAATTGCTCTTTCCGCTCCACGGGGTCGGAAAATTCTTTTTCTTCCAAAGAAAGCTGAACCAGCCAGGGCTTATCCGCCTCCTCAACATCATCAATCAACCCAACGATGGTAACTTTGCCCTTTTCCTCGACTATTCGCTTAATCAACCCAAAGATCCGTCGGCAGCGCAGATCGTTCAACTCGCTTTCCTCCAAATCAACGTCACCCGCGAGCCCCTTAACCTGCATCATCAATTCAATCAATTCTTCCTCAGCCGACGGCAAAATGCCTGACTTTTCGGGTTCCTTAAGTTCCCCCTTTAAATTTTTAACAGCTTCCATCTTGTCAAGTTCCCTCTGCAAAGACTCCTTTTCCAGCCCCAGACTGGCGCTGGCTCGCTTCATCCATTCAGTTTTTAATATCTGATCCGGCGTGAAAGAAATTAGCTTCACCAGACTTCGGGCGAGTTGTGCGTTTTCCTTCAAGGAACCAGAATCGCTTTTATTGATCCCCAAAATAAAATCCACAAAATCGGGAGCTTTCCCGACAATCTCTTCAAAAAATTCCAATCCATGCTGAAGAATTATTTCATCCGGATCATTTTTAACCTTTGGCACCGCTACTTTGGGAAATAGCCCCTCTTTCAAAATCGGTTCAAGGCCTCTGATCGAGGCCTGATATCCCGCCTCATCCGAATCGAAAAAAGCCACCACTTCGTCACAATACCGCCTCAATAGATGAGTGTGATCCCTCGTGAGGGCTGTCCCGAGCGTCGCCACTCCCTCGCGGAATCCCCCCTCATAAGCTCCCACCACATCCATGTACCCTTCAAAAATCACCACCCGCCGGCTTTTTAAAATGAAATCTTTGGCCTGAAAAAGGCCGTACAGCAGTTTCCCCTTGGAATAAACCGGAGAATCGGGCGAATTCAAATATTTCGGAGCTTCCCCAGCCGGACCGGCCTCATCTCCAAATACCTTCTTGCGGGTTTTGGGCAGGGTTCGACCTCCGAAACCAACCACATGGCCAAAGTTGTCAAATATGGGAAAGATCAAGCGGCCGAATAGGGGGTCGTAAAATCGTCCGGATTGAGACCGCGCCACCAGACCCGCCTGCCGGCACGTGTCGACGGAAAATCCCTTTGCGACCAAAGTTTCAAAAGCACTTTCCTTCTGTAGCGGGGCAAATCCCAGCCTAAATTTCTGAGAGGTCGCTTCCGAAATCCCCCGCTCGTGCAGATACTGCCGGGCCGCCCCCCCATGAGCGCTATCCCAAAGGTTCCCCTCATAATATCGCAAGGCATTTTCCAGAAGCCTAAAAAGTTGATCCCGCAACGACTCCGACTCTTGTTGTTTCGGAGTTTCGTCCTTTTTTAGGACAACTCCCGCGCGCGCCGCCAGTTTTTCCAGAGCCTCGGTAAAGCTGATGCTTTCGATTTTCGATAGAAAAGCGATCACGTCTCCCGACTCCCCGCACCCGAAACACTTGAACACTCCCTTCTCCGCGTGCACAAAGAAGGAAGGGGTCTTCTCCGTGTGGAAAGGACAAAGTCCCTTGACCGATCGTCCCGACGCTTTGAGGGAGGGCACATACTCCCTCACGACCTCAACAATATCCAGGGACAACCTAACCTGCTCGATTTGTTCTCGCTTAAACATTAATTTGGGGAAATACAAACCTCATTCCAGATTTGGATTTAAACTTTTGTACGGTTTTAAACTTGAACGCGGTGAGAATGGAACTATCTATATCTGTAAGAGCGCATCACTTTGCGCTTAACTTTCCGCCGGGATTCCGCCTGTTTTCTCTTTTTTCGGACCGAGGGTGATTCATAATATTCGCGCCGCTTGATTTCCTGCATGATGCCGTTTCGCTCGCATTCCCGCTTGAAACGGCGGAGCGCCTCTTCTATCGATTCCCCTTCCCTAACTCTGACTGTTACCACTTAATTAATCACCACCCTTTTCATTTCGCCCCGCTACCCAGGAGGCCAATTCATGGGACGACCGCCCAAGAGATGAAAATGCACATGGTTTACACTTTGACCGCCGTTTTTTCCTTCGTTGGCAACCACTCGAAACCCGTCTTTGTCGACTTTTTCATCCTTGGCGACTTTCAAGACTGCGCCGAAAATACCGGCCAGAACCGTTAAGTCGTCCTCCGCCACAGACAGCTTTTCAATATGTTTTTTGGGGACGACCAGCACATGAACCGGGGCTTGCGGATTAAGATCCCGAAAGGCAACCACATTGTCGTCTTGATAAACAACTTTTGCGCCGACTTCGCCGGAAGCGATTTTGCAAAAAATACACCCTGGCATGGGGGCGAATTATACATTAATTGGGGGCGACTTTTGGGCCCGCTTTTTAATCTGAGGGATGGAGAATCGGGCCGAATAAACCCGCGTATGTAAAAGACCCGTTTTGACCAAATCTTTAGGGATTTCCACTCGGATATAGTTGTCCGTCCATCCTTCTCCGGTCGGTTCACAGAGGGTTTCCCTGATTGTTCCCTCAAACCGGTTATAAAACATCCTTCTCAATTTTTCATCCACCTGGGCGAGAGCTTTGGCCCGGGCCTGCACGGTCTGGGGAGGAAGCGCTTTCAATGAGGCCGCCTTTGTCCCTTCCCGGCCGGAAAACCTGAATATATGCATTCCCGAAAAATCCATTTCCTCTATATTATTCAGGCCTTCTTGAAACTGATTCTCCGTTTCCGTCGGGAATCCCGCCATCACATCCGTAGTGAGCCCACAGTCAGGAATAGCTTCCCTGATGCGGTTAACCTTACCTTTAAAAAAATCCAAGTCATACCATCTGTTCATGGCCTTCAAAACTCCGGAGCTTCCGGCCTGAAGGGGAACGTGAAAATGACGGCAAATCTTGGAATTCCTTGATACAAAATCGAGCATTTCGTCGGAAATTTCGGTGACCTCCAATGAGGAGAGCCGAAGGCGAAATTCCCCCGGCAGAGCCACCAGTTTTCCGAGAAGCCCCACTAAATTTATGAGCCCGGGTTTCAAACCATCCGCATTTTCGACCCCATGGTAAAGGCCCAGCCGGATTCCCGTTAAAACAATCTCTTGGTAGCCATTCCTGATCAGGGTCATTGCTTCCGCAAGAACTTCATCGGCCGGTTTGCTCCACAACTTAGGGCGAACTTGCGGAATGACGCAATAGCTGCAGGGCGCCTGGCAGCCGTCCTGAATCTTAAGGAAAGCCCGGGAACGGTCCGCGAACCGGCAAATGCCCAAAGGAACCGAGTCGATTTCAAACCCGAAGCAGGACGGCAAATTTCTCTTTTCCGAATTAGAGTAAATTTCCAAACGTCCCGAGATCTTTCTTAAATCCTGCAGGGACCGGGTGGCATAACACCCCGTCACAATAACGCGGGCGTTAGGGTTCTCTCTTAAAACGCGTCGAACCACTTGCCGGCCTTCTTTGTCGGCAAAGGCCGTAACCGTACAGGTGTTAATGAAACAAACATCCGCTTCGGCGGGATTCTCCGCCAGGGTGTCACCCGGTCCCAAAACCTGCTCTTTGAAAAGCTCGGTTTCATACTGATTGACCTTGCAACCCAATGTAAAAGACCAAAACTTCATTTATCTCCCCTAGTGTGCCCGCCCCTCTCTTAAGTTCGCCTTAAGAGATTGTAACCGATCTGTAAAATCTGCCCCTTCAAAACAAATTAAGCTCATAATTAATGATGGAGAGGGCCACCAGGCCCGCTGTTTCGCTTCGCAGGACCCTTTTTCCAAGAGACACCGCTAATCCTCCTATCCTTTTTAGAAATTCCATTTCCCCACGGGTAAGACCACTCTCGGGACCCACCAGAATATTGATGAGACCTTCCTCCACCTTCAATCTTTCCAAGCATTCTTTCAAATTCAATTCCCCATCTTTGTTCAAAACTAGCGCCGGGTGACTCCCCAGAAGTCGGGGAATTTCTCCCAATTCAATCACCGACCCGATAAGGGGAATTGAAGATTGTTCCGACTGCTTGGCTGCCGCCTTAGCTAGGTTCTGCCAACGTTTCTGCTTAGCGATTTTTTGTTCCCGGGTTAATTTGATGAGGTTTTTTTCGCTCAAGAAAGGCACTATCGCATGGACACCCAACTCACCGGCTTTCTCAATCACATAGTCGAATTTACTCCCGCGGGGAATTCCCTGAAAAAGGCGGACCTGATGTTTTTTTATTTGAGGCAGATTGGTGTTTACGAGAGAACCCCTGATCAATAGAGTTTGCGGGTCAAGGAAAGAAATTTCGCCCAGATATTGCTGAGCGCGGCCGTCAAAAAGATTGATCTGATCCCCCACTTTTTTCCTCAAGACCCGGATTAAATGGAAAGCCTCGTCACCATCAATTTCAAAGGTCTTTGCTTGGGGGTCGATTGATGAGATGAGCGACTGGGACATCCAAAATCAGCCGCCGAAAACCCTTTTGAAAACCCCATCGTCTTTGGAAATCCGGTCTTCACCCAAGCGCTCGGCAAGGTCCGAGATAATTTTCCGGTCTTCCTTGCTCAACTTTTTGGGGACTTCAACCTTGATTCGGACAAAAAGGTCTCCGCGACTCCGATTTTTTAAATGGGGCAACCCATGTTCGGCTATTCGGAAGAGGATTCCCGGTTGGGTTCCGGCCGGAATTTTCAAGCGCACGGGATTTTCCAGCGTCGGAACCGATATTTCTCCACCGAGGGCGGCCAGTGGAAAGGAAATGTTGAAATCGGTAAAAAGGTTGGCTCCTTCGCGTTCAAACCGCTCATCGGGCCGCACTTGAATCACAACATAAAGATCCCCGGGAGGTGCTCCCCGGACTCCGGCCTCTCCTTCGCTGGAAACTCTCAAAGTGGTTCCCGTTTCAACTCCCGGAGGGATCCGGACTTTAACTCTCTTGTTTTTGTGAACTCTTCCTTGCCCATGGCAAGCGGGGCAGGGTTTATCAATAACTTCTCCATAGCCCCGGCACCGGCCGCAGGTTTGGGAAATCGAGAAAAAACCATGGGAAACCCTTAGCTGCCCAGACCCCCCGCAATCGGGACATTTTTTGGTGCCGCTTCCAGCGGCGGCGCCTGATCCGCTACAAACCTCACAGGCCTGAAAAGCCGGAACATTAAGCGAAACTTCGGACCCAGTTAAAACCTCAGTTAAATTGACTTCATGGTCGGCCCTCAGATCGCGGCCCGGCTCAGCTCCGCGTCCCTGACGACGGCCCCGGCCAAACCCAAAAGCTTCCCCGAAAACATCCTCGAAAATATCGCCGAAGCTGCTGAAATCAAACCCTCCGCCGGGCGCGCCTCCGGCTCCCTGGACACCGGCGTGGCCGAACTGATCGTAGGTTTGGCGTTTTTGCGGGTTGGAGAGGACACTGTAGGCTTCGTTGACTTCCTTGAATTTTTCAGCGGCGTCCTTGTTTCCCGGGTTTTTATCCGGATGAAACTTGATGGCCTGCCGGCGGTAGGCCGCTTTCAACTCATCAGGAGAGGCGCTACGAGATATCCCCAAAACTTCATAGTAATCTCTTTTTGCCATTGACTGAGTTAATTTTTCTCCTCATCAACGATTTCGGCGTCAACCACGTTTTCCTTCTTTTCAGAAGACTCCTTGGAACCGCTTCCATTTCCGCCCTCAGGCTTATCCGCAGGAGGCTCCCGCTTGGCCGCGGCCGCTTTATACATTTCCTCCGCCAGCTTGTGCGAGGCTTTCAGAAGGTCTTCTTTGGCCGCCTTGATTTTATCAATATCATCCCCCTTGAGGGCCTCTTCGGTGGAGGCGACAGCCTTTTCAATATTTTCTTTTTCGCTGGAAGGAACTTTATCCCCGGCTTCTTTCAACATATTTTTTATATTGAAGACGATGCCCTCAGCTTCGTTTCGGACGTCAATACGTTCCTTGGCTTTCTTATCTTCTTCAGCGTATTTCTCCGCTTCTTTGACCGCCTTTTCCACATCCGCCTTGTTCATTTTTGTCGAGGCGGTGATGGTTATGTTCTGGGATTTCTGCGTGGCGAGATCCTTGGCGCTCACGTTTAGAATGCCGTTGGCGTCGATATCAAAGGTCACTTCAATCTGCGGAATTCCCCGGGGAGCGGGCGGAATCCCCGTCAGGTCAAACCGGCCGAGGGAAATATTGTCTTTCGCCAAGGGCCGCTCTCCCTGAAGAACATGGACCGTTACTGCGGGCTGATTGTCTGCGGCGGTGGAGAAGATCTGCGATTTCCTAACCGGAATGGTGGTATTCCGTTCGATCAAGGGAGTGCACACACCTCCCAAGGTTTCGATCCCGAGTGTCAAGGGCGTCACATCCAGAAGAAGGACATCCTTCACCTCACCCGTCAGAACCGCGGCCTGGACCGCCGCCCCCAGGGCCACGCATTCCATCGGATCGATTCCCCCTTCCACCTTCCGGCCAACTATATCTTCCACGAACTTCTGGATGACCGGCATCCGGGTCGGGCCCCCCACCAAAATTATTTTTGTGATTTTGGAAGGATCCATTTTGGCGTCGGAAAGGGCCCTTTCAATGGGGCCCCGGCAACGGTCGACGATGGGTTTCACCAATTGCTCCAGTTTTGTCCGGGTCAATTTCAAGGTGAGATGCTTGGGACCTGAGGCATCGGCCGTAATAAACGGCAAATTAATGTCGGTTTCCATGGTGGTGGAAAGCTCGATTTTCGCCTTTTCCGCGGCGTCCTTCAGGCGCTGGCGGGCCATGGAATCCTTCCGCACATCGACGCCGGAATCCTTTTGAAATTCCTCGGCGATGTAGTCGATCAAGATTTGGTCCATGTCGGTGCCGCCAAGCTGCGTATCTCCCGAGGTGGAAATCACCTGGAATACCCCCTGCCCGAAATCCATAATGGTGACATCGAGCGTTCCTCCACCCAGGTCGAACACCATAATTTTTTCTTCTATTCCTTTCTTATCAAGGCCATAAGCGAGGCAGGCCGCCGTTGGTTCGTTTATAATACGAACCACTTCCAACCCTGCGATGATCCCGGCGTCTTTGGTGGCCTGGCGCTGATTATCGTCGAAATAGGCGGGCACCGTTATGACCGCTTTTTCCACTTTGGTCGCCAAAAAGGCCTCGGCGTCTTTCTTCACTTTTTGAAGAACAAAGGCCGATAGCTGCTGGGGTGTGAATTCCTTACCGAAGATTTTGTATTTGAAACTCTGGCCCATTTTCCTTTTGAAAGCGGTAATCGTCCCATCAGGGTTCGAGATGGCCTGACGCCGGGCGGGCTCTCCAACCAGCAATTGAGATTCCGATCCCTTCGTGAAGGCCACATAAGACGGAAAAGCTTTCCCGCCCAAAGTCGCCCCTTCGGCCGAGGGGATGATGGTGGGCTTGCCGCCTTCCATAACGGCGGCGGCTGAATTTGACGTTCCTAGATCAATTCCAATTATTTTTGACATGGTTCTCCTCCTATCAACAAATTATTTTTCTTATTTAGATTCCAAATCTGAATTTTTTATCGAGGTTTCCTCTTTTCGTTCCGATTTCTTGGCGACCTTGACTTTGGCCGGCCGCAAGACCCGATCCATGAACTTGTACCCTTTCTGGATTTCCGAGATTACGTTCCCCTCCTCGAAATCTTCGTTTTCTTCTTGAATCAGAGCTTCGTGCAAGTGAGGATCCAGCTTTTCTCCCATTGATTTAATGAGAGTCACACCCCGCTCCGACAAAAATTTTTCAAATTGGTGCTTCACCAGTTTCAACCCTTCCTTCAATTGATCGAGATCGGTCGCTTTTTCGATGGATTGTTCCGCGTGATCCAAAACATCGCACAGCCCAATTACCTCCAGAAGCACGTCTTCCTGGCCGCTCCGTCTGGCCTCGACGAGTCTGGCCTCGCTGCGTTTGCGGAAATTATCGAACTCGGCTCCCAGGCGAAGAAGCTGGTCGTAAATATCCTTTTCCCTCTTTTTGGCTTCCTCCAAGGATTGCCGGAGAATTTCAAGTTCCGAAAGTTTTTCTTCAACCGCGAAATCGGCCGCCCGCGCCTCGCCGCCCTCACCCTTTTTTAAATTCATTTTCTGTTTCCCTCCAACAAACGGCTCCCGCGCTCATTCAGGAACTGGTTAACTAAATCGGCCACGGTGTTCACAATGGCTACCATCCGTTCATATTCCATTCTTTTCGGCCCCAAAATTCCCAATAACCCCAGGGGCCGGCCGTGAAATTGATACATGGTTGACACCACGCTGAAATCCCGAAGCTCCGGAACTCCTTCCAACCCAATTTTGACTTGAAGGCCGCTTTGGCCCAAATCCCGGCGCAAAATCTCTGTCAAGGCCCTCTTTTCGTCAATCAACTGGGCCAAACCCCGCATGCTCTCATAATCATGAAATTCCGGGAAATTGAGAATGTTTCCGGCGCCCTCGACATAAAGATCATTTTTATCCGCGGCAAACCCCAAGTTGCGGGAAATCGCGCCCAAGAGGTCCTGCATGCGAGCCTCCCGGGATCGGTAATTCACCAGCTCCGAAGCCAGCCGTGCTTCCGCCTCATGCAATCCCATCCCCGTCAATCGTTCGTTCAAAAATCGGGAGGCGGAATGAAGATCCTCTTCATCCGGAACTTGATCCATGAGAATTTTTTGATTCCGCACCATTCCTGATTCTGACACCAAAACCGCCAAAACCTGATTCTCTGAAATCGGAATGATTTCAATGCGCCGCAACCGTTCCACCGACCCCTGTGGAGTTATAACAAAGCCGGTGCAATGAGAAAGAGAGGATAAAACCCTGGTGGTGGAAAGCATTAAATCTTCTATTTCGCTTACTCGCCGCATATATTCCTCTCTAATTTGACTTTCTTCCTCCACAGCGAGTCGTTGAATTTTGGCGATTGAATCCACATAGAACCGGTAACCCCGATCAGTAGGAATCCGCCCCGCCGATGTATGTGGATGGGTGAGGTACCCCTCTTCCTCTAGTTCAGCCTGGACATTGCGAATGGTAGCCGGAGATAAACTGAGGCTGTAATTCTCGACGATAGTAGAAGATCCCACCGGCTTTCCAGTTTTAATAAATAGGTGGACTACAGCCTGAAGGATTTTCTCTTTACGAGCCTGATGTTCTTCTGTCGGGAGTATCCGCATATAAATTAGCACTCCAAATTTATGAGTGCTAAGATTTTAACAGGGATCTTTTTTACTGTCAAGTGCAATTGGAGAATGCTAACTTTCCGTAACCGCATAGAAATAGCTGATTATCAACAATTAGAGGTTAAAAATGCGGAACTTATTTTGGCTGGTGTTTTTAGGATAAATTACTTTTGAAAATAGACCCCAGCATAATCAATAGGAATTATTTTGTTTGTCAACTTGCGTTCAGCGAAAAATTCATCCACGGCCTTCCGGCAGCCTTTCCAATATCCATAGTCATCTATTACAACATACCCGCCATTGACCACTTTGTCGAAGAGGCGTTCCAAACAAAATTTCACCGATTCATACCAATCGCAATCGATGTGCAAAAGGCTTATATTTTTTAGAGAGGAAATTGTGAGGGGCAACGTATCCTGAAACCATCCCTTCACCAAATGGACACGATCCCGCGGGCATCCCAGGACTGAAAAAAAGAGGTTCTCAACTTTACTCAAGTACCCCAAAGCGATCCCCTTTTTGTTTTGACCGCCGTCGGCAAAAGCATCTTTCGGGCCGGGATCGGGCATTCCCTTCCAAGAATCAAAAAGCCAAATATCACGGGCGGCGTTGTTCTTAAATATATTTGCCACCAGTCCCGCGCTCCCACCGTTGCACACGCCGCACTCCACAAAATCACCCTGAACCGAAGTCTTTTCGATCAAAAGGGCCAATTCATACAACTTCGCTAAACGAGAATAGGATAAGAGGGTATAGGGCTTAACCTTGACAATCTGGCGTATTTTCTTGAGGTCTGAAAATTCCTTCTTCGGCACCGTGAACAAAAATCCTGCCTGGAACAAAAAATGAATAATGGGTTTGTCCCCATAGGGGAGGAAGACTCGATCCGACATGAACGATTGCATTTTTTCCAATAGGCCGCCCATGTTTTGATGATAAAATAAAAAAAAGGAAATAAACAACAAGCAATGTTGGACATACGGAACTTACTAAAAGAAAAACGACTGGCGGGAATCGATAATGGCTCTCCCGAATGGTTCAAAATTCAAAAGGAAATCATCCTATCCCGACCCTTGCTTCGCCACCACTACGATTTGTGGTATTCCAAAATGCTGTCCGATGAAAAGAGTGTCCCTTTAAATCAAAACGGGAAAATACTGGAAATCGGCTCCGGCGGCGGATATCTAAAAGACATCCGTCCCGACGTAATTACCTCCGACGTGGTTCCCGGAATTGCCGACCTATTACTCGATGCCCGTTCCCTGCCCTTCCCGGACAACTCCCTTCGGGCCATAATAATTATCAACGCTTTCCACCATATTCCCGACGTCGAACAATTCTTAAAAGAAGCCAGACGTTGCTTAATCTCTCGCGGAGTCTTATCCATAATCGATCCCGCGGCTACCATGTTGGCGCGGATTTTCTTCACCTACTTCCATCCCGAGCCGTACCGGCCGGATGCCAAACTTTGGGCCTTTGACTCCGACCATCACATGCAATCTTCCAATCAAGCCTTAACCTGGATTGTTTTCAGACGAGACAAAGAGAAATTCAAAACTTTATTTCCCAATTTGAATATCGAATGCTGCGAATACTTACCCTGGCTCAGTTACATGGCCACGGGCGGCGTGACCAGAAGAAATCTCGTTCCCCGCTTCGCGGTTCCTTTGATGCGCGCTTTGGATGTTATATCCCAGCCTATTAATGGGTTATTCGCCCTGGAGTGGCACATCCGAATAAGAAAAACTTGAGGAAAGTCCTGGACGCCATTTCCTTTTTTATAATCAAATACCAATTAATATGATTCGCGAAGAAATTATCCTCTCTTATATTAAAGACAAAGACGTCCTCGATATCGGATCGGTTGGGCAGGACATGGACTTTTTTAGCCGGGAATTGATTGATTCCGCCAAAGGGACCAGCGCGAAGTTTTACCTCTGGGATTTAATGGAAAAGAATTGCCGGTCGCTCACCGGTATAGACATCAACCCTTCCGGCAAAAAAAATGTCGCCCATGGCAACATGGAAACTTACTCTTTTGGAAGGCAATTTGACGTGGCCGTGGCGGGTGATGTTCTGGAGCATGTCGATAACCAAGGCCTATTTTTAAGGAATATCCACCGGCACCTCAAAGACAACGGATTTCTCATAATCACGACTCCAAACGCCAAATGGCCAACCGTTATTCAAAAGCCGAACCCCACCCACACGCTTTGGCACGACCGTTTTACGCTGGGTGAAATATTGAAACGGTGCGGATTTGAAATCATCCGCCTTCATTATTACGTCGGGAACAAGCCCCATTACAACTTGTTGTTAAGAATCCTGGGCCGGAGACAGGTGCTTCTGGTAGTCTGCCGAAAAATTCCTCCAACCAACTCCTGAATTAAAATTCACCCCAGATTGGCCAATCGCGAAAAACTTTCAGCTCTGGGCCAGGAGCTTTTGATAGACCTCAATATAACGGGCCAGTTGAGAATTGACGTGAAAATTTTTCCTGACGTGTTCCCGCCCGGCTTGAGCTATCGCCTGCCGTTTTTCCGGATCGCCGATAATTTCCCGCAACCGCTCCACCATGGCGGTTAAATCCCCTATTGGAAAAGTCCGGCCGGTCACGCCGTCCGTGACAACCTCGTCATTTCCGACTCCCTCCGAGCAAACCACCACCGCCCCCGCGGCCATGGCTTCAAGATTCGTATGGGCCAGACCTTCCTCCTGAGTGGGATTAAGAAAAATATCCATTTCCGAAAAAATCCGCGGCATCTCATCCGGCGGGAGAAAACCGAAAAACTTGGTTTTGTCGCTTATTCCCAGGTCCTTCGCCATTTTGACCAACTCGTCGAACTCCTCTCCCCCCCCAACGATCCACAAGGCGAGATTTGGAGCCGGAGGATTTTGCATCAAACGGGAAAATGCCCGGAGGACATCTTTGGTCCTTTTTTCAGGGACAAGCCGGCAGGCATAGCCGATGACCAACTCATGGCCGTGCTCCCGCTTCCGGGGAAGCTGAAATTCCTCAAAAGGAATACAGTTATTAATCACTATGATTTTGGAGATATCCAACCCGTAATTGGCGGCCTGGTTGCGCAGATACTTGCTGACGGCCACTCCCTGATCGACTTGCTCATTCGTGAAATTGAGTATCTTGCGGAATATCCACTTGTTGGGGAGGTGAAATTCTTTTCCCAAAGCCGTTATGACGACGGGCTTCCGGTGCCAAAACTTCGTCAGAACAGCCAAAAAGCCGGCGGGAAGATAAAACTGGGCATGGATAACGTCGCAATCCCTGGAAAATTTTAATAAGTAAAAAATTGTCGCCAGAAGGTACAAGGGAAATTCCACTTTCGCCAGAAAACTCAGTTTCATGCTGTTGATCAGGCCCTTCCCCTCATGAAGCTTTGGCGGAAGAAAAAAGCTGTAGGGATACTCAATAACTTCCACGCCTTTCCGGATTGAAACTTTGTATTTACCGGAGACGGAATAAACGATCACACGAACTTTGTGCCCCTGTTCAACCAACCTTTGGTTTAGGTTTTCAATAAAGGGCCCGACCAGGGAACCGGGAAGAGGATAGGACGAGGTGAAGGAAAGGATTTTCATCTATTATAATTTTGCGACAATTCTGCGGCCCGGTAACGGAAAGCAAGGACCTCAGGCCACCTTTTCCAAAGCTTGGTCATTAAATTCAATCTCTGCCTAACGCCCCACCTGTTTCTCTGAGCAAAATAGTCTTCATATAGATAAATCAGCGGGTTGAAGGGGGTTTGCTCAGCAATTCTTGGATTTTTCTCGTCAATGATTTCATAAACCATCAACTGTGATTTCGCTCCGGGGAATAAAACTTCATCGACCATGATGTTTTTCAAGATTCTGACATGCCTCTGCCAAAATAAGCCCACCAACCCCAAATTCTTCGGATTCCAATCCATAACTCCTTCAAAAGCGTATAGGCGGCGGGCTTCTCCCACATTCACCAAAATATGAGTAATTCCCTCTCTCTGCACGGCTTTTAAAATATCTTCCAGAGACCTGGCCGCATTTCCCGCTTGAGCCAGCAAGTTATAATCAAAAATTCCCGAGGCGTAATACTTCACCGGACAGGGATAATTTTTTTCGTCTCCAAAGATTAGGACTTTCGATTCAGGGAAATTTTCTTTCAGCCAGGCAAAAGCCGCATCGGATGGATAGGGATTAAGGCCTGGATGTGTGTATTCCCGGTAGGCTTGTCTTGATTCTGCTCCGACCAAAACATTCCAGGGCAAATACGAATTTTGGAGGATAATCCAAGTCCCGACGACTTGAGCGACCAAACACAGGTTCGTCACCAAAACCAATGCCGCTCGACCGGTACTATTGGTTCTCTTATAAAACCATCCCCATCCCAAACCAATCAGAACAATCAGCCCGGTCATCTGGGGAAGGTGATACCTCAGCGTTCTGGCCACGGGCAATAATATAAACGCCTCGAAGGAAATATAGACCAATAAGGCGATTAACCACGGCTCCTTTCGGATATCTTTGGGAATGGCCAGAAATAAAGCCAGCGCCGCCAATAAAAATGGCCCCGGATAGGAAAGGGAGGAATTATTTTTCATCGTCAAAACCCAGGGAAGAGTTAAATATCCCCACCAATGTCCCGGGACCACACCTAAATTGCCCAATTTTATGGTCAGGAGCCGGACTGGATCTCCCCCCACCCCGCCAAAAATGCCCATGAAGAAGTGATAGAAAGGATTGCCGGTAAATATAAATGTCTTTATGCCCCAAGGAAGGAATACGAGTGCAACCAAAAGGGAAAATATAAAAATGAACTTAATTGATAATCGGTATTGCTTGGTTAAAAAAGCATAAACAATCAAAGCGCCCACTACGGCCGGAAGATGAACTGCCGAGGTGTATTTGGTAATAAAGGCCAATCCGCCGAAAATCCCGCACAAATAAATCCATGCGTCAGTTGATTCCTCCTCAGGCTTTCTCCTCATCCAGACCAGAAATCCATAAATCGATAAAAACGCAAAGAGACTGACGGAAACATCGTTTCCCGTTGTCCACATGGCCATTTGAACCATCGGCATCGCCAGAAAACTGACGGCCGCAAGGATTCCCACCTGCCCCCAACTCCATCTTTTCATGAGAGTGAAAAATCCCAGGCAAAGGAGCAATCCGGAAAATAAATGGAAAAATTTAGCCGGGGCTTCCCCGCCCGTCAATCCCAGCGAATATAAATTCACCATTTGCCAGGCGAGGGTGTAATGGGAATAGAGGATGGGAACGTTGATTATTTTTCCAGCCTGTAAGTACCAATTGGGTACTCCGAGATGGTAAACAAGAGGGTCATAAAAAATTTCGGGCACGAAGGACATCATGAAACCGAGACCGACAATAAAGAGGAGAATCAAGGACTGAAACGGATTTTCCACAGCGAGGGAGAAAAGATTCCTTAAATCGTTTTTAATATCGGCGACATGTGATTTCGCCCCGGCCAACAAAAGAACGGGAATTATCCCGGAGAGGCCGGTGACGACAAAAAATAGCCAGAACGCCCAAGGCCGGTATAACCCAACAACACCCAAGAAAAACATGACAAAACTGGTAATCCCAAACCCAAGGGCGGTTTCAAAGACAAATCTTTCCAGACCGGAATCCCACTTGATCGGCCATCTATAAAAAGCCCAGAAACCCAAGCCCCAAATACCGACACACATCGATATGTCGAAAAAAAACACTTTTAAGTAAAAGAGAACCAGGGTTAGCGGGAAAAAATTACCGGAAGTCTGATAGGAACGAACCGGTGAATAAAGCATTTGAAAAACCGGATTCTCTTTAAGAAAGAAGAAAAATACAACGCCCATCCAAAAAAGAATCGCTGTGGCTATCCAACCCAAGGGGCTAAAGGAAGGTTTAAAATCGGGGGGATTTTTTTTCTTCAATTTATCGCGGCGGCTCCTCACCCAATTTCCGGCTCACCACGACGATCAAATCGGCTAAAAGGCCCACTAAAATAACCAAAATCCCGGACAGGAAAATAATGACGTCCAAACTGCCAATGATTTGATACTTAACAAAATCATGAATGATTTTAAGCCCGCCCAGAAACATGATAATGAGGCTCAAAGGAATAAATATTCTCAAGGGACGAAAGTACATGATGGCCCGAACCACCAAAGATATGTAGTTATAAGTATCTTTAAATGGCGAGAAGGTGGATCTTCCTCCTTTCCGTCTGAAATAATCAATGGGAAGAAATTCCACCAGTAGTTTATTGCACAAAAAAGCGAGGGTAATTGTGCTCTCCCACGAATGGCTGTCCGGCAGGAGATAAAAGAATTTCAAGGCCAACTTCTTTCGGAAAACCCGGAGGCCCGAATTCAAATCCGGAATCTTCGACTGGCTCATGTAGGAGGCCAGGCACCTAATGAAAAATTTAGGGAAAGAGCGGTGGGGCCATTCAAAAACGACGTTTTTCCCGGTTCTTGAACCGACGACCATATCCAAATTGGAATCAATCAAATGATTGACCAGCCTGGGAATTTGATCGTTAGGATAGGTCCCATCCACGTCCGTCGTTACGATGATATTCCCTTTGGCTTCGAGAACCCCCGTCTTCCGCGCGGCCCCTACCCCCATATTTTTTCTGTGCCGAATGAGCCTGACGTTTTTTTGCAAAGCCAGGTCAGCCGTATTATCGGTCGATCCGTCGTCGACAACGATAATTTCAAAGGATAGGCCGGCTTCCTTTAAACTTTTTTCCACCTCATCGATGGTCGCCAAAATACAATCGGCTTCGTTATAGGCGGGCAAAACAACGCTTATAAATTCACTCACTGGATCACCTTCCTGTAAAACCTCTGAACACTTTAAAAAGTTGAGTCTAAAATTATGCGCCCTATTCTAAAAGTTCCGAACAAAAAATGCACTAAACCAGGCATTGAAAAAGTTGATTGGAAAGCAGCCACCCCTGAGGGGTAAGTCGGAATGATTCATTCTCCAAAATCGCCAGCCCAAGCCGCAGGAACTTTTCCTTTTCAGGGCCAGCCCATTTGGAAAGGGCTTTTTCCGAAACTCCGAATTTGAGCCTGAGGTTTAACATCAACTTTTCCTTGATAAATTCTTCGTTATTGAGAATAGAGGTTTCCTCAACCACTTCTCCTCCCTCAGCCAATATCCGGATGTATTCCGAAAGGGATCTATTGTTTTTCCACCTCCGGCCCGATACATGGCTGGCCGCGGAAATTCCAATACCGATAAAGTCGCCGTCATCCCAGTAATTCAAATTATGCTCGCAGGAATAACCGGGCCTGCAAAAATTGGAAATTTCGTAATGCTCAAACCCCTCCCTGAGTAAAAATTCAGAAGCTGATAAATACATGTCCGCCTGGAGGTTTTCGTCAACTTTTACGCCAGCGAGGAAATAGGGGGTCCCTGCCTCAATTTTAAGGGGGTACACCGAGATATGTTCAGGTTCAAGGTCAACAACCTCCTTCAATGAAAGCCGCCAATCTTTCAAAGTTTGCCCTGGAATCCCGTATATCAAATCGACATTTAAATTTGAAAAGCCCGCTTCCCTGGCCAATCGATAGGATTCAAGAAATTTTTCCCAGGAATGGACCCGCCCTAAAATCGAGAGGAATTTATTCGACGTGGATTGAAGCCCTATGGAAAGACGATTTATTCCCAATTCACGGTAAACTCCGAGTTTTTCCCGGGATAAGCTTTCGGGGTTGGATTCAATGGTCGATTCAGTCAACCGGGACACGTCGATATTCGCCCTGATGAGGTTGAATAAATCGAGGAATTGATTGGGGCTCAAAAGGGACGGGGTCCCTCCGCCAATATAAAGAGTGGCAAAGGGAGTTTTGCGATGACGGGCCAGCTCTTGCCCCAGCGCCTTTAGATACGAGTTTACTAATCCGCCTTGTTCGCTTAAGGAGACAAAATCACAATAGGCGCATTTTTTCCGGCAAAAAGGAATATGAACGTATAGTCCGAAACGACTCAATTGACCAACCTGACGCGAGCGACAGGCCAAAACCGGAGCCAGAAATTTTTTTTCAGCTTTTCGGGATCAATGGGCCCCCAATATTTAAGCCAGGCCTTCCCTTTTATTTCGGATAGGGGGAGCGGTCCCCAAAACCTGGAGTCGAAGGACCTGTCCCGGTTATCTCCCATGACAAAAACGCAACCGTTCGGAACGGCCACCGGTCCAAAATTGTCCCGGATCTCGGATCCAGCGTTGGAAAGTTCCGCCTTTTCCCAAAGGTCCTGAAACTTTTTTGGGTCTATCTTGAGAAAATTGACATAGGTGTTGGGATCTACATTTTGTTTGTAAGGCTCGATTAGTCCCTTCCCATCAACAAAAACATTTTTATTTTTCACCTGGACAGTCTGGCCCTGGACGGCAAGGACCCTCTTGATGAAATCTTTTCCATATTGAGGATTGTCTTTGTCATCGGATGGAAATCGGAAAATGACAATGTCGCCGTTTTGAACCTGGCGAAATGGAAACACTTTTTTATACGTAAAAGGAATCCGTATGCCGTAAATAAACTTATTGACGAAAAGATGATCTCCTTCAACAAAGGTCATTCTCATGGAACCCGAGGGAATCTTGAACGCCTGAACCACGAAAAACATGACCACTGAAGCAAGAAGTATTGCCGAAAAACCCGTGTCAGCCCATTCCAGGTTGTCCCGTAAAAGGTGAGAGCGTCGCTTTTCCTCCTTCCCGTTCCAAAATCCGAGGCTAAGGCCAATGAGAAAGCCTCCAATAATCCATTGAATTGCCGTGGTAAAGCTGAAGGAGACATCGACCCGGTAGCTTGAAACCAGCATGCCCACCAGAAAACCCGCTGTTCCCCAGAAAAGACCGTTCATAAACATGGGAACCCAAATATTTTGATCGACATTCCACTTTTTCACACCTCTCAATAGAAGTCCGTACAAACCACACCAAATCGACACAAAAAATAGCTTCGCTTCCATTTTTTTAATTCTCCCGTTTCTATAATTTTTTTGGATTATCGACGCCCAGCTCCTATCAATTTCAATAATTGAGGCTGGACAGTACCGCTCCTATTAATATTTTCAATTGAAGCGGCACGGGACCGTTCTTTCAACGGTCCTCAGATAATTTCAGAACAGCCAAAAAGGCTTCCTGCGGTATTTCCACAGCGCCGAATTGTTTCATGCGCTTCTTTCCTTCTTTTTGCTTCTCCAAAAGTTTCCGCTTCCGGGAGATGTCGCCTCCATAACACTTGGCGATAACGTCTTTCCGGAGGGCCTTCACCGTCTCCCGCGCGATAATTCGGCCTTCGATCTTCGCCTGAATGGCCACCTCCACCATTTGACGGGGAACCAGCTCTTTCAATTTTTCCGTGATTTTCCGCCCCCATTGATAAGCGTTGCTCCGGTGAACAACGTAAGAAAGAGCGTCAATGGTGTCGCCCGCCACCATCATTTCCAGCTTCACCAAATCCCCGGGGCGGTAGCCGATGGGTTCATAATCCAGCGAGGCGTAACCTTTGGAAATTGATTTCAGCTGATCATAGAAATTCACCACGATTTCAGCCAAAGGTAACTCGTATATAAAGCGGACCCTGGTTGGAGTAAGATATTTCATGTCGATCATTTTGCCCCGTCGATCCTGGCAGAGCTGCATGATGGCGCCGGTATAATCGGAAGGAGTGAAAACTATTGCTTTGACGTAGGGTTCCTCGACCAGCGTGGTTTGGTGGAGTTCCGGAAATTTCGAGGGGTTATCCACTCGATACCTCTGGCCGTTTTGATCAATGATCTGATAAAGGACGTTGGGAGCAGTAATAAGAAGAGTCAAATCAAACTCCCGCTCCAATCTTTGGCGGATAATGTCCATGTGCAGAAGTCCCAAAAACCCGCACCTGAATCCGAATCCCAAAGCCACTGAAGTCTCCGGCTCATATTGAAACGAGGAATCGGTTAAATGCAATTTTTCGATGGCGGTTTTTAAAATATCGTAGTCGCTTGAATTGATGGGAAACATTCCGCAAAAGACAAAGGGTTTTACTTCTTTATACCCAGGAAGAGGTTTATCCATGGGCCGTTCCGAAGCAGTTACGGTGTCGCCGATATGGACTTGGCTCGCGCTCCGGATGCCCAGGATGAGGTAACCCACCTCACCAAACCGAAGCTCATCCGCCGGCTCAAGTTTCATCCGCTTATAGCCCAATTCTTCCACCACAAATTCCTCACCGGTCCGAATAAAGCGCACCTTCTCTCCCTTTTTTAAATAACCGTGAACCATTTTGATAAAGACGATGACCCCCCGGAAATTGTCGTAGAAGGAATCGAAAATAAGCCCCGCCGCAGGGCCTTCCCAAGTTCCTTTGGGCGAAGGAATTCTGTCCACGATGGCATCGAGAATGGCGGGAACCCCTTGCCCGGTTTTGGCGCTAATGAGTAGGGGATCTTCATAAATACCCAATATTTCAAAGATTTCCTCGTGAACGCGCCGGGGATCAGCGGCGGGTAAATCAATTTTGTTGATGATGGGAATTATTTTGAGCCCGCCCGCTTGGGCCAGCTGGGTATTGGCCATTGTTTGGGCTTCCACTCCTTGGGAAGCATCAACCACTAGGAGCGCCCCCTCGCACGCTTGCAATGATCTGGACACTTCATAGCTGAAATCAACGTGGCCCGGGGTATCGATTAAATTTAGGATTTTGTCTTTATAATCCATGCGGACCGCTTTTGCTTTAATGGTGATTCCCCGTTCCCGCTCCAATTCCATCCCGTCCAAGATTTGGCCGCGCATCTCCCGCGGAGAAACAGTTCCGGTTAGTTCAAGCAGTCTGTCCGCCAACGTCGACTTCCCGTGGTCGATGTGGGCGATTATGCAGAAATTTCTTATTTGAGGAGAATGGCCTTGGTCAGACATGAAAATGGAGAATTAAATAACCGTAGGCGCCTGGCTGGCATCCCTTTGACCAGCGAAAAGGCGCAAAATGCGCTGGGCGGATTCAAGACTTGAGGCGTTCATGACCTCTTGAGCCAAGCGAACGCAATCGGCATAGGATATGGAGCGGATGACTTCTTTCACCCGCGCAATGGAGCTAGTGGAAACGGAAAGTTCATCCAAATCAAGGCCGACAAGGACCGGAACCAGTTCGGGTTCCGAAGCCATCTCGCCGCAAACGCCCACCCACTTTCCGCCGATATTGTGGCCCGCCCTCACGGTTTGGTCAATCAACCGCAAAACAGCCACATGCAAAGGTTGGTAGAGGCTCGCCACATTTTCGTTGATGCGATCGACTGCCAGTGTGTATTGAATCAAGTCGTTGGTGCCCATGGAAAAAAAGTCGACTTCCCTGGCGAGAACGTCCACCATCAGGGCGGCAGACGGCACTTCCACCATCATGCCCACTTCCATTGCTTCATCGAAAGGAACTCCTTGGGCGCGCAGCTCGCTTTTTACTTCATGGAGAATCGAGTTGGCCGCCCGCAATTCATCGAGGCCGGAAACCATGGGGTACATCACTTTAATCTTTCCTTCCGTTGAAGCCCGCAATATGGCTTTTAGCTGGGTTTTAAAAATTTCCGGAAACTTCAGGCAAAGCCGGATCCCCCGTAATCCCAGGAAGGGATTGGATTCCGGAGAAATTCCCTCCAGGCCCATGGCGATCAATTTATCCCCGCCGATATCCATGGTCCTGATGATAACAGGGTGAGGAAAAGCGGACCGGACCGCCCGTTTATAATGTTCGTAATGCTCCTCTTCCGTGGGGGCACTTTTTCTATTTAAAAACAGAAATTCAGTTCTGAATAATCCGACCCCCTCGGCCCCATGCGCAATCGCGTGCCTAACATCGTCAGAAGATTCAATGTTTGCCGCCAAAGTGATCCGATGGCCGTCGATCGTCTGAGCGGGAAGATCCTTGAGCCTTTCCAACTTTTTTTCAAATTCAACCCGCCGCTCCTGCTCCCGCCGGTAATTTTCAAGGAGGTCAGGTTCGGGGTTGACAATGATGGTTCCTTCTTTTCCGTCCAAGATGAGCATGTCGCCGGTCATGACCATGCTAGTGATATTTCTCATTCCGACCACGGCGGGAATCGTCAAGGACTGGGCCAGGAGAGCTGCATGGGAAGTTTTTCCGCCGATATTGGTGGCAAATCCGAGAGCCATTTTTTCCTTGAGACCGAGGGTGTCGGTCGGAGTTAAATTATGCGCGACGACTATAGAAGGGTCGACCACAGACTGCAATGTTTGTTTTTCATGGCCCAAAAGATGACGCAGAATTTTGTGGCCAACGTCCAGGATGTCATATTTCCGGTCCCGGAAGTATTCATCTTCAAAATCTTCCATCACCTTGATGGTGCGATCGATGACCTGAGTCAAGGCAAATTCCGCGTTCACCTGCTCCGATTCAATGAGTCTCATGACGTCTTTGGTCAAAAACGGATCGTCAAGAATAAGGAGATAGGCGTCCATCAGTTTCGCGTGGGCGCGCCCAAAGACCCGAATGGCTTTATTGTGGGTGGAAATCATCTCCTCCCGCGTCCGGCCGAGCGCGTACCGAAACCTGGCTATTTCATTTTTCAGCCGCTCTTTGGGGACTTCCCAGCGGGGAACGGCCACCTCTTCGTCTTCAAGGACGAAGGCGGGCCCGATGGCAATTCCGTCCGATGCTGCCACTCCGTGAAGCGCTATGGATTTACTCTTTTGAGTCATTTAAACAAAGGTTCCCTCATCGTCAAATTTTCTCGCAAATAAATCGTCCAACGCGGCAATTAAATCTGCTTCATCAGGTCCCTCAGCCCGAATCTTCAATCTTGTCCCGGGACCAGCCGCCAGCATCAATAATCCCATAATAGATTTCCCGTCAATTTCCTGATTCCCTTTAAATACCTTGACGGAGGTTTGAAACCGTCCCGTTGTTTTGACAAATAGAGAGGCGGGTCGCGCATGCAATCCCAGCCTGTTGTTAACTACATATTCTTTTTCGACCACTAATAAAAATCCTTTTACTTTATACCGACACGAGGATTGGCGCAAACCGAAATTGTTTTTTTCGCATCCTCCGAAACCTTTTTGGACAAATCTTCCAAGACCATTCGGTTACGATTAGAAAGAGCGGAAAGAATCATTGGCAAATTGACACCAGTGACAATACAGATATGATGTTCGGACAATAGGGGAAGGGCAGCATTGTAAGAAGTTCCCCCATAGGCATCGATTAAAACGAGCACCCCGCTGCCATCTTCCAAAACCCTAAGGACCTCAACCACTTTTTCCCTCAAAACAGGAAAATCAAATCGACGCGACAAATTCAACGCCATGACCTTTGCGGATTCATTCATAATTCCGGTGGCGGTTTTCTGAAGGTCCTCTCCGAATTGTCCGTGGCTTAAAATTAAAATCCCAATCATAAAAGTCTCCCTATACTTCTAAATCCCGATGAACGATTCTGGTCGGAAATTTTTTGAATAACAAAAAATTCTTTATGTGCTCGGCGATGGCCACGCTTCTGTGGCGGCCTCCGGTGCACCCCACTGCAATGGTGAGGTAACTCTTCCCCTCTCTCGAGTACTGAGGAACCGCCAATTCCAACATTTCTTTAACTATTTCCATAAATTTTTTAGTAATCCGCTGCCGGAAGACAAATTTATCAACCCGGCGGTGAAGGCCCGATAAATTTTTCAGGCTGGAAACATAATTAGGATTGGGGAGGAACCTGACATCCAATACGATATCCGCATCCATGGGAACGCCATAACGGTACCCGAAGGAAGTGACGGTGACGGCCATCTTTCTGGTTTTCTGAAGTCGAATGGCCCGGCTTAGAATATTCTTTAAATCGTTGGGATTGGTGTGAGTGGTGTCGACAATTCGATCGGCGATTTCACGAATTGCCCGCATCCGCTTTTTTTCTTCCTTAATCCCTTCCTTGACGGATCTCCCCAGGGGATGCCTTCGCCGGGTTTCCGAAAACCGCCGCTCCATCGTTTCATCGGAAGCTTCCAAATACAAAATTTGATAGCCGATTCCTCGCCGGGATAAATCTTGGAGGGATTTGGAAAACTCATCAAAGAGGACCCCCATCCTGACGTCAACTCCCACCGCAATTTCTTTGTGCGGGTTTCCTGTTTCATGAAAAAGGTCGACGAGCCGGGGAAGAAGTTGCAAAGGAAGGTTGTCGATGCAGAATATTCCCATGTCCTCGAGAGCCTTAAGGGCCAAACTCTTGCCCGCACCCGACAAACCCGTGACTATGATGCAACGAAAGGTTTGCCGGTTCGATCCTTTTTTAGGTTTTATTCCCACCAACTCCCTTTTTCGACCCATTGGCCATTTTGGCGATAAGTTTTTTGTTCAATTCCTGGGCGGAATAAATTCCTTCCTGCTTCAATCTTTGGTTTAAGGCAGCGACTTCGACCAGGACCGCGGCATTTCTGCCGGGACGTAGCGGTAAATCAAGTTGAGGAAGTTCGACGCCCAGGATGTTGGTCTTATGATCTTCAAGGCCTATCCGATCGAACTCATCATCGCCTCGCTCCTGCATTAAACGGACGATCAGCTCAATCCGGGCCGAATCTTTCACCGAACTTACTCCGAATATTTGTCTGACATCGATAATCCCCAAACCCCGGACCTCCATGTAATGCTGGATTGAGGAACCGGAGGCTCCCAACAGGATATCTCCGGGATGTCTTCTTATCTCGACCAAATCGTCGGCCACCAGAATATGCTCCCTTTTAACCAATTCCAAACCGCATTCAGACTTTCCAATACCTGAATCCCCAGTCAACATGACTCCGAGGCCGTAAACCACCGTCAAAACCCCGTGAACATACGTCATCGGGGCCAGGCGATGATCCAAAAAGGCGGACAATTCCCGAATAAGATCCGCCGTCGTCAACTTTGTGGAATAAATGGGGATGTTGTTCAGGTTTGACAATTCCACCAATTCCGGCACGGGTTCCCGGCCGTGAGTAATAAGAATGCAAGGAAGCTCGGCTGACCTGAAAATCCGGGTCAATATTTCCAGGCGGCGGGCATTGTCCATAGTCTGAAGGAAGGAGCTTTCCCCTTGCCCAAATACCTGAATTCTTTCCGGCCTGAAGTATTCAAAATATCCAGCCAAGGCAAGGCCGGGCCGGTTAATTTCGCTCACCCGGATGATCCGATCCATCCCCTTCTGGCCGGCCACTAGTTTTATGGAAAGTTCTTTCTGGGTGGCTGTAACTAATTCCTGGATGGTTAAATCACTCATAAATTTTGAAGGGCATCAATTTTTTGACGAGAAAACGGCCGGCGATCGGAATGGCCCGACAATTAGTACTGATCCTCTTCCGAAATAATTTTCTGCACGTCCTCCACTGTTTTGGCATCCCGCAAAGATTGCCGGAAAAACTTATCCTTAAGGAGCCTGGAAATCCGGGCCAAAATTTTCAAATGAAGGCCGGCCGAGTCAGGAGGAGCAACTAATAGAAAAATAATATGGACCGGTTCCCCGTCCAGAGATTCAAAATCCAGCCCTCTTTTGGATATCCCCAGGGCGGCCACAACTTTATCCAGGGATTCTGATTTAGCATGGGGGATAGCGATGCCTTGGCCGATTCCGGTGGACCCCAATTTTTCCCTCTGCAACAAGGCCTCGGTGAGGGGTTGGGATTCTTTAATTTTTCCTTGCGATTTTAAAATATCGCAAAGTTCCGAAATGGCCTCGGATTTGTCCTTGGCCTTTAAATCAACAGATATTGAATCAATCTCCAAATAATCGAGAACTTTCATATTTTTCGAGGTATTTTAAATTGGGGAAATAAAATTTCCAATTCTAATCGTCTTGATTCATCCTATGAAATTCCGAAGGAAAGTGTCAAACTGAAAACCCTTCATAGCTTGAATTTTTCGCCCAAATAGACGCGACGGGCATCCGCATCGGTCAACAAATTGTGGGATGTCCCCTCGGTTAATATTTTTCCCTCGTAAACGATGGAGGCCCGATCCACAATTTCAAGAGTGGCTTGAACATTGTGATCAGTTACCAAAATTCCCAAACCTTTCGCCTTTAAAACCTGCAATATTCCCTGAATATCCGCGACAGTAATGGGATCTATCCCTACAAAAGGCTCATCCAGCAGGAGAACCTGGGGATTAGTGGTCAAAGCCCGGGCGATTTCACAACGCCTTTTTTCACCACCGGACAAAGTTTCAGCTTTTTGGTTTTTCAAATGAGTCAATCCGAATTCATCCAAAAGAGTTCGCACCTTATCTTCCTTTTCCGCCTTGCTACCAGGCCAATGTTCTAATATCGCCCACAAATTATCTTCCACGGTGAGCTGCCGGAATATTGAAGGTTCCTGGGATAAATATCCAATTCCCACTCTCGCCCTTTTATACATCGCCAGATGTGTAATGTCCTTCCCATCCATTTCGACCTTTCCCCCATCGGCGTGGATAAGGCCCACGATCATGTAAAAACAGGTGGTTTTACCGGCACCGTTGGGTCCCAGCAAGCCAACGATTTCCCCCGGCCAAACATCGATAGAAATCCCTTTAACCACTTTCCTGCGTCCGTAGGACTTTTGCAAATGGGTGGCGACTAATCCCAAATCAATTCCTCCTCTTGGGCGGATTGAAAAATACCGCCTGGGATTTTCCTTCGGCGACGAATTTTTTTGAATCAATGTAATAAGTAATAACGTCTCCCCTGATGTTCTTCTTTTCGTCCCCTTTGGTTTGGGTTACCAGGGGTTGTACCCGGCCGGATAGGATAATCACATTTTTTTGCTTGTCCAACTCGGCATTTTGCGACCAAAATTCGTAAAGATCGCTTGTCCCCGGGTCCACAGTCCTCCCATAAACGTTCCCTTTAGCGTACCCAATTTGACTTGGGTTAGAAAAATCAACGCGGTCGGCAAAAAGATCTATCTTCCGGGTTTCCGTTGATGACAAGACCTGGTTATATATTAAATGAGCCTGCTTTCCCTTGCCCAAAAGAAACCCGGTTCCAGGCTTTGTATCGTAAAATCCCTCTGCGCCATACCCTTTCCAACTTTCACCGTCATTCATTTTCCGGTGAAGGCACACGTCCCCATAAGCATGAATTTTATCGCGTTCCTTATCGGTCACCATTTTATCGGCGGTTAAAGTGTCCGAGCTTCTGACTAAACTAACACCATCCGAAAAAACAACCGTTTCTCCCTTGTTCAGCAATTCCATCCTTCCCCCTTTGATGGTTGTTTCAATGCCGAAGGCGTCGCCTGCGCCAAAAAGGAAAAAACAAACAATAAAAAAAGGACAACCGGGTTTCCTCAATTTTCTTCACCGTGGATAACCAGTGTTTCATTAAATATTTTCACGCTTCTTAAATCCGGAGTGGCCTCTAACCCGTTCCCTTTGGTTTCGGTTTTTCCCCGAATCAATTCAACGGGAGCTGTTGAAACAATAACGCCCCGACTTTTCCGGTAATTGATCCAATCGGTGGTGAGTCGGGCCGGTTCGGTCGAGGATACCACCACGTGTCCATGCAAAAACATATCACCTCCGTTTAAGGGAAGCATTGACCCCGGAGCCCATATTGTGGTTCCGGAATTAATGAACCCCTCATCGGCCGTGATCTTGGTCGATTTTATTCCCCCTTCAAATAGATTGATGGTCAGGTTCCGGGCACTAAGAATATCGCTCCTCGAAACTCCTTTCGCTTCGGGAGCATCCATTTCCCACTCCAACCCTGTTTCCCCGAAAAACTGAACCCGAACAGGCGACATGGTGAGCTGCGGCGTAATTTCCATCTGGGTGTTTTGATCGGGAGAGGCTTTACCCGGAGCTTTGGCTCTATTGCAGCCCAAGGGGACCAGAAAAACTATAAATAAAAAGAGCGCACTACGGAGTGCCATTTATTCTGGGCCTTTAAAATCAACTCTAAAATGTCTCTCACCATGCCTTTTCCACCCGGGAAAGGTGAAACATAGTTCACCCTCTTTTTGACGTCCGCCACGGCATCCGCGGGACAGGCTGAAAAGCCCACATCCTTAAGGACCGGCAAATCAATCAGGTCATCTCCGATAAAGGCCGCCTGCCTCAGGGAAATTTTTTGGGCGCGGATAATTTTCTGGAGAGCGATTCTTTTATCCGAACAATGTTGGACAACAAAATGAATACCCAGGTCCTTGCCCGCCCGCGCGACGGCGCTAGAGCTCCGTCCCGTTATCCAGGCAATTTTCAGGGAGGGGATTTTTTCACAGGCGAGAGCCAACCCCAGCCGGTCTTTGGCATTCCAAAACTTGATCTCCTCGCCTGATTCAAGGACGACAACTTCCCCACCGGTGAGCACTCCGTCGACATCCATTGCCAACAGTCGAATTTCCCTGGCCCGTTTTAGGAGGGAGTTTGGGGACAATCTCATTTCCGGTTAAGCCAAGGGGTAACTTCTTTGGGAATCTGCCGCATGCGGTAGGGTTCAGGAATCCGGCTCAAAAAGGTGGATATGGCAAAATAGGCGCCTATCAAAATCAGGTAAATGCTCCCCAGCACTTTCAAATGCCACTTCCAGTCGGGCTGCCAAAGTGGGGCCAGGTTCATGTCCACCCCACATTTCCGGCAAACCTTGGCGCCATCTTTATTATCCGTTTGACAAACCAAACATTTCATAAAAATATTCTCCTAAATTGATTTGGCAACATTATCCAATTTGCGGAGGGCCCTGAGAATGGCCGGAAGTGTTTTTAAGGCGACGGAATTAGGCCCGTCGGAGAGGGCCTTTTCCGGCCGGGGATGCACTTCCATAAAAATTCCCGCCACCCCGACTCCAACTGCGGCTCTGGCCAAAGGAAAAATAAATTCGCTCCTGCCCCCGCTCGATGCTCCGCGGCCACCAGGAATTTGAACTGAATGGGTCGCGTCAAAAATAACCGGATACCCTAACCGTTTCATGATTTCAAGTCCCCGCATGTCCACCACCAAATTGTTATAGCCGAAAGTGGTACCCCGTTCAGTCAAAAGAATATTTCGGTTTCCAACCGACCTGGCTTTTCCGACAATATTTTTCATCTCCCAGGGAGACATAAACTGCCCTTTCTTAACGTTGACCCCCTTGCCCGAACGGGCCGCCTCCAGTACCAGGTCGGTCTGCCGGCATAAAAAGGCGGGAATTTGAAGTATGTCAGCCACCCGGCTTACGGCCGCAACCTCGGACACGGAATGAACATCGGTTAGAATTGGAATTTTCAGTTCCGCCTTGATTCTAGCCAGTATTCTCACACCTTCCATTAACCCGGGTCCGCGAAAAGATTTCAGGGAAGACCGGTTCGCCTTATCATATGAGCTCTTAAAAATATAGGGAATACGAAGGCTAGAAGTAATTTTTTTAATTTCCCTGGCCACCTGGATGGCTAAAGATTCCGATTCCAAAACGCAGGGGCCTCCGATAAAAACAAACGGAAGGTCATTCGAGATTTTATAGGGTCCGATTTTTACTATTTTTTGCGCCATGATCTTCGCTCCAAATTTAAGCCGATTTCGCCCGGTAGGCGAGAGCTGCTGATATGAAACCCTGGAAAATAGGCTGGGCCCTTAGGGGCCGGGATTGAAACTCAGGGTGAAACTGGACTCCGACAAAGAAAGGATGATTTTTCAACTCGACGATTTCGACCAGCTTCTGCGGGAGATATTCCCCGACGACCTGAAGCCCGAGCTTAATCAGTTTTTTCCTGTATTTATTGTTGAATTCATAACGGTGCCGATGCCTTTCAAAAACTTTATTCTTTCCGTAAAGGCCGAAAACCTTGGAATTCTTCTTCAAATGGCAGGGGTAAATCCCGAGGCGCATGGTTCCCCCGAGATTGGTAATTCTTCTTTGCTCTTCCAGCATGCTAATGACGGGGTACCTTGTTTTTTTGTCGAACTCGGTTGAGTTTGCGTTTTTCATCCCGGCAACGTTCCTGGCAAATTCAATAACCGCGCATTGCATCCCCAAACAAATCCCGAAAAACGGAATCCCCCTTTCCCGGGCAACGCGCGCCGCCTTAATCTTGTTTTCAATCCCTCTTTCGCCAAATCCTCCCGGGATGAGGATTCCGTGCACATCGGCCAGCATTTCCTCTACGTTCGGATTATCCACATCGACATACCGAATCTCAACTCTGGCGTTATGGGCGAACCCGCCGTGCAACAAAGCTTCGGCTATCGATTTGTAGGCATCTTTGACCCCGACATATTTTCCCGCAATCGCAATCGTCACACTGGCCGCGGGCGAATTTATATTTTCAACCAGCTTGCGCCAGCGATCGAGTTCCCGCGATGAAGCCCGCATACGCAACAGCATCAATATCTGCTCATCCAGCCCCTGGCGATGAAACATCAAGGGAACTTCATAAATGCTTTTCACGTCCTGGGCTTCGATTATCGCTTCGGCTGGAACACTGCAAAATAGCGCCAGCTTATCTTTTAATTCGGAGCTCAATTCCCGGTCCGTCCGGCAAACCAGAATGCTCGGGTCAATTCCGATTTCCCGCAATTTCCCCACTGAATGCTGGGTGGGTTTGGTCTTCAATTCTTCGGAGGCTTTGATATACGGAACAAGCGTCACATGGACGAATAAGGCGTTATCGCGGCCGACCTCCTGGCCGATTTGGCGGATGGCTTCCAGGAATGGCAGCGACTCGATATCTCCAACTGTTCCCCCCACTTCCACAATGACAATGTGATTCCCTTCCGCAACCAGCCGGATCCTTTTTTTAATCTCATCAGTCACATGAGGAATGACCTGGACCGTTTTCCCGAGGAACTCCCCCTTCCTTTCACGGGCGATGATCGTGTCGTACACCTGGCCGGTGGTGCAATTGTTGAAGCGGGTCATGTCCTGATCAAGGAACCTTTCGTAATGCCCAAGATCCAAATCCGTTTCGGCCCCGTCGGCGGTGACGAATACTTCGCCGTGCTGATAGGGGCTCATTGTACCGGGATCGACATTAAGATAAGGATCCAGTTTAATCATCGTGACTTTTAAATTTCTTGCTTTCAGGAGCGCTCCAATGGAAGAGGCTGTGATTCCTTTCCCGAGCGATGAAACAACTCCTCCTGTCACAAAAATAAATTTCGCCATTAATTTCTCCGCCCAATCAAATTTTTTTCGACAAATTTCAAATCTCCGGGGGTATCCACTCCGAATGAATCATGCGAGGTTATGTGCACAAAAATGGGAATTCCATGATAAAGTGCCCGAAGTTGTTCCAGCTTTTCCGTTTGTTCAATTAAGGGCGGTTTCAACCCGATAAATTTGAAAAGTACTTCCCGCGGGTAAACATACAACCCCAAGTGCTTCAAAATCCTTTGCCCGCTCTTTACTCCGTGGCCCCGGAAGGGAATGAGAGACCGCGAAAAATAAAGCGCTTTTCCTTCTTTATCCAACACCACTTTGACGACATGGGGAGAAGCCGCTGGTTTATCTTTCAACTCCACGGCCGAAGTGGCCGCGCTTTTTTTCTGAACCGCAAGCCTCACCGCCCCCGCAATGGCCCCGGGATGCATCATGGGCTCATCCCCCTGAATATTCACGTAGTACCCGGCCTTGATTCTTCTGGCCACCCAGGCCATTCGATCGGTCCCTGTTGGGCAGCGGGTCGGGGTCAGCATTGCTTCTCCGCCGAAAGATTTTACGGCTTTAACAATCCTCTCATCGTCAGTGGCCACTATGACCCGCGACAGGGCTTTTTGGGCCGATCGATAAACCCATTCCACCATCGGCTTTCCCAAAATGGTCGCCAGGGGCTTACCGGGAAAGCGGGTGGAGGCAAATCGGGCGGGAATAACTCCCAGGACGCCCTTCATCGCCTTATTCATGAAAATTCCTTGATCCTTTCTTTTAATTCGCCCAAGGATACGGTTGCGGTCCCGAGTTTCCCAACCACAATTCCGGCGGCGCAATTGGCAATCTGCGCTGCCTCATAATAATTGGCTCCCGCGGCGCGCGCCAAAGTAAATGAAGCGATTACGGTATCACCTGCCCCTGTCACATCAAAAACTTCCTGAGCCCGGGTTTCGATTTTCTTCACCCCTCTTTCCTTTTGAAAAAGGAGCATCCCTTTCTCCCCGCGCGTCATCAAAAGCGATTGGCAATTCAATTTTTTGACAATTTTCCATCCCAGATCGACATATCCCTCGTCATTTTTTGGTGGAAGAACTCTCATCCCCTCAACCGATTCCTTGCTATTGGGAGTAAGGCAGTCCACTCCCTTGTAGGCCTGAAAATGTTCGATTTTCGGGTCCACGATTACCATGAGTCCGTGGCGATGGGCCTCACGAATAGCCGCTCTGATAAGGCCCTTAGAAACAACCCCTTTCCCATAATCAGAAATAATAACCGCCCGGCATTTTTTAATTTGTTCTTTAATCTCTGCAACCAACTGGTCGGTGACCCTTTTGGGAAGGCCGTCCCGCTTTTCCACATCCAAGCGAATGACCTGCTGCTGGTGGGCGATGACGCGGGTTTTGGTGATGGTGGGCCGACCGGAGAGGCAAATAAGGCCGGTAACCTTCACCTCTCTTTTGATTAAATCCGAAGTAATCAAGTCTCCAGCTTCATCATCTCCTCGAATCGAAATAAGAGAGGGGCTCGAGCCAAGGGCTCTTAAGTTGCAAACAACGTTTCCGGCCCCCCCCGGTGTTTCCTCCTGGCCTTCCACTTCCAAAACGGGGACGGGAGCCTCCGGAGAAATTCGGTGAACGGCGCCGCTAATGGAACGATCGACAATCAAATCCCCGATCACAAGAATGGGGATATTTTCGAACTTCTGGACAATGTCCAGAAGTTTTCTGGGGAGCCTGCTGTTCGTGGAATATTTCACAAAAATTCTTTTAGGAGGAGCTCTACGATGGGATAGTGGTTTACCATATCCCCTCAACAACTGTCAAACTAATGATCCCTTGCAATTACGAAATCCGCCAAAGAGTGCAACAATTTCGCTTTCGTCCCGAAAATCCCGAGGGCCTCGTGAGCCTTCTCCACAAATTTTCGAGCCGCCTTCAGGGACCCTTCAACCCCGAAAAGAAGGGGATAAGTCAATTTCGCATTCTTAAAATCGCTCCCTTTTTTCCCCAATTTTTTCTTGTCTCCAATCCTGTCCAAAACATCATCCGCCACCTGAAACGCCAGTCCCAAATAATTCCCAAATTTGGCGAGCGCCCGCACCTTCTTTGCAGTTCCACCACTGAGAATCGCCCCGGCGATCAGGCACCCTTTTATGAGGGCCGCCGTCTTATTTTCATGGATAAATTTCAACAATTCTTTTTCGGATCCGTACTGGGTTTTGCAATATTTTTTCCACTTCCCACCATCCGATTTGATATCGGCCACCTGCCCCCCGATCATGCCTTTGATTCCGGCGTTTTCGGAAAGGATTTGAATCACTTTCAAGACGCTTCTCGGATTAACCCCTTGGATTTCGGCGTTCCTGGCAATTAAAAAAAAGGCGTGAGTTAATAGGGCGTCTCCGGCGAGAATTGCCATGTCCTCTCCGAATACACGGTGGCTGGTAGGGACCCCCCGCCGGAAGTCATCGTCATCCATGGCCGGAAGATCATCGTGAATTAACGAATAAGTGTGGATTAATTCGACGGCACAAGCCGTGGGCAATACCTTTTTCCAGTTTCCCCCGCAAACTTCAGCGCCGGCCACGACCAAAATAGGGCGCAGCCTTTTACCCCCGGCAAAAACTGAATAACGCAAGGCCTCATTAATAATGGAAGGGCGTATTGATGGCTGGGGCAAAAATCGGCGCAGCGCCTTTTCTACCCGCCTCGAATTCAAATCAAAGTATTTTTTCAATTCGGAATTCACGGGACGCTAACGGGGAACCACGGGCTCATTCAGGATTCCCTCATACATGGATTTCATTTCTAAAGCCGTCCTTTCAATATCGACTTGAGATGAAACGGCGAGAGACCCTCGCAGCATTTTCAAATACTGCGCTTTATCCCGGCAGATTTCGCCAAATTGCTCCAGCGCTTCCAGAAAACCTTCCGGCGTCGGTTCATGGTTGACGTAGGGAACTTCAAAACCGTTCGGCCCCCAGACTGAGTTCTCTTCCTTCGCTGATTTTTTTTGTCCCCCGTTCTTATCAAAGTATTGAACAAATTCGGGGATTGCGCCGTCAGGCGTGGCGATAATTCCCGCCCCGTTCAGTTGAGCTTTCATAAAACCCGTTGCGGAAGCCTCCCTAAAATCATCCGACATCATAATTGAGCCGTCCGCTCCCTGATAGAGGAGGGGCGCCTCCCAAACGTTAAAATTATCAACAAAAATAATCCTTTGGCCAAGTTCAATATCTTTATTCAGAAGGTCCAATAGGTCAAAAACTATATCCTGGGCGTGGGTGTCCTGCTGATGCAGGCGGCCCCCTATAAAAAGAATCAGATCGAGGTCTAAAAACCTCTTTCTATATTCGGCGAACCTTAGCATTTTCAAAAGTACGTCCAGGCGTTTATAAGGGGTGATGCGGCGGGTCCAAAGCACCACCTTATTCTTCCGGGCTATATCCGCCCAGTGCGGATACATTTGAAAGCGCCGCCAGGCCCAATTGACGAGGTCATTTCTCTTTTTTTCTTTAATGGAGACAAGTTCGCCATCCGGAATTTTCTCGTGCGCCTTTAATTCAGGAGTTTGCCATTCTCCCAGGCAAACGCCGTTGGTTATATATTTGATTTTGGAGGCAAAAGGTTTCAAGGAAGGCATGTTCCGCATCAGCTCACAATGCTTTTTGGAAACTCCGAAAACCCCCTCGCAAATTCCCACTAAAAAACTAGTCACATCCAAAAGCTTTTTCCCGGGGTTCCAAGCCACTTGATCGGAATAAAGAGAACTGTCTACCTTGACCCTTTCGAGTGTGTGGGCGTCCCACAAGGGGTGCGCGTACTCAAGAGGGGTATGATCGTTAAAAATATAGCGGACATTCGAGAAAAACTGATCCATCTGAAATTCGTCCTTCACCACGCGGTGGTGGGCGAAAAAAGTTGGAGTTTCGCTTAAAACAATAATATCCGGCTTTCTATTCAGCTTTTTTACCAAAGCAAGGCCACCCCTGCCGATGAGCCAGCTTTGTTTAAGCCTGTCCCAATGAGACCACAGGGCGGAATTTTCAATCCCCCGGGGGGCGTCCTTAGGTCCGGGGTAAACGCAATAGGTAATCTCGGGGCAGTCCAGAAAATAAACTTTAGCTTTCCCGAAGGCGAGCTCCCACACCTTCACCTGCACCTTCTGGCCGTCAAAAAGAGGCAGCTCAAAATCCAAATCGGTGGGCGTCATAACGCTGCGCAGGGCACCGCCGCAAAACTTTTTTTGAAGGACAATCTGGCCCCATTCCTGCCAAACCTGGGCCCAGACCGTTTCGTATAAAAGACACACCCCCACGACTTCAATTCCCAAGTCTCCTTGAGCGAATATCCTTTCCCGGAGGAGCGGCCCAATCCCTCCGACGGAAGTCGACATGCCGCAGGCCTGCGCCATCTGCGGACCATGGGTTAAATTAATTTTGTCCAGCACCGCTTTGGGCAGCGCCATTTCCATGGCGATTTCTATGACATATGGTGATTTTGGCGGCATATTTGAGGTTTTTTACAATACCATAAAACAGCTGGCGGACGAAACAAAGCAAAGGAAAACAAGAGGGGAATTCCTATTTAATGACTGAAAAACGGAATTTCTTGCGGGCGGCTTCTTTGCCGGCCTTCTCGGCAGTGACCACACCGATATAAGCTCCCGATTTAAAGCGGGAGGGGTCAACAGACTGTTCATAGGCGGGTAGTCCATTAACTACTTTCACGGCGGCATCAATCCGTCCTTCAAAAACAAGGTCACCGGCGATATCGTAAATCCGCATTCGGATGACGTCCACTTTCCCAATTTCTACATGTAAAACAGGGGTTTCTCCTCCCTTTACGGGGTTCGGATAAACATATACATCTCCGAAGGCAAGCTCTCCCAAGGAATAGGGGAGATTTAAATTGGGAATGAAAACTTCATAATAACCGTAATAACTCAAACGCGCCCGGATTTTTAAATCAGCAAAACGCTGTTCGGGAACCATCACCCAGTTATCCGCGGAAATATTTCGGAAGAGAGCGGGCGTTCCGCTCCCGGGCGGGAGCGCAGGATATTCTACGACCCAGGTATCCGTTAAACCAAACAAATTCAAAAAGAAATTGGATTTGACCTTTTTAATGGTCACCCCTAGGGCAGCATTCGCAGGTTCTGCCCCGAAGGTTATTAAAAGGTCCATGCTCTTCGGCATCGGATCTCCTACCCCATAGGGCCCGCCAGTCAACATCAATGTATTCCCAACTCCATAGAGGCCGTTTAACAACCCGAAATCGGAAGCTGAATTTGCAATACCCGCGGGAGCGGCCCCTAATTGGGGAGAAGGCACTGGATTAGGGGGAGTGCCGGTTCCGGCGGCGTGAGGGTGAGGGGACGGCGTTCCTGTTAAGGTGACGGTTGCCGTGGGGGTCGGCCAGGGCGGGGCTTCAGTAGGTGAGCCCGTAGGAGAAGCAGAAGGCGATGGCGACGCATTGGGAGAAGGCGACGGACTCGGCGATGGTGACGGCGAAGGACTTGGCGACGGTGACGGCGAAGGACTTGGCGATGGTGACGGCGAAGGACTTGGCGATGGTGACGGCGACGGGCTAGGCGAAGGACTCGGCGATGGGGACGGCGACGGGCTAGGCGAAGGACTCGGCGACGGGCTAGGCGAAGGACTCGGCGACGGTGACGGCGATGGACTCGGCGACGGTGACGGCGATGGACTCGGCGACGGGCTAGGCGAAGGACTCGGCGACGGGCTAGGCGAAGGACTCGGCGACGGGCTAGGCGAAGGACTCGGCGACGGTGACGGGCTAGGCGAAGGACTTGGCGATGGAGAAGGAGACGGTGACGGCGATGGACTCGGCGACGGGCTAGGCGAAGGACTCGGCGACGGTGACGGCGAAGGACTCGGCGACGGTGACGGCGATGGACTCGGCGACGGAGAAGGCGACGGCGATGGTGAGGGACTAGGCGACGGGCTAGGCGAAGGACTCGGCGACGGTGACGGCGAAGGACTCGGCGACGGACTAGGCGAAGGAGATGGACAAGGAATCGGGATGATTTTGCCGCCCTTCACTTGATCGCCGGAATGACCAGACGTATAACCAGTTGGATCAGCTGCAGCCTCATTACAAAATGTCGCGGGTTGGCTATCCCTCCACAATGTTATTTGCCAAGCTAGAGGGCATTGGTCATAGTGACTTTTAAAGTCGATCGGATCATCACCACCCGCAAGCTTCCAAATCCAGGGATCCGACACCCTATCGGTGGCGCTGAGGTATCTCCGCTCAATAATGTCGCCCCGTTTATAGTTTTTATAATTACCGATATCTCTCGGAGGGTTGGAAATCAAGTCAAATTGAATGGTGTCGTAAGGGATGGACGTCACTTGTTCACAGGTGACCAACGGGAAATTGACCGTGACTGTGGGATCCCCTTTTCCATCTTCTTCCAATTGAGGATCAAGATCCAACTGGATGGCATCTTCTGAAATGCAAAAACCTGTTCCCGAGTCGCAATCTTGTGATGGATACATGGGACAGCACGGACAGGAACCAACCGGGGGGCATTCCTGGGCCAATATATTTGAGTTTAAAGAAAAGGAAAGGGTAAAAAGGGCAACCGTTCCCAGCCCTTTAGCGCCCAATTTCCGAGCAAAAATCCAATTCATAACTTAACCATAATTTTGATGTTTAACGCTCTTTCCCTTTATTTTTGTTCAAAACGTCATTTTCGAGCGGAATAACCAAAATATTTTTATTTTCACAACTGGGGCATTCTCCACTTTTTTGAGGTTCTTGAGAAGGTTCCGCGCCCATAGATTTATCCGATTCCGATTCTTTGGCGGCGGATTGGGACCAGCCGCCGAAGAAAGAAGAAATCGTGATAGTTTGTGAATTACCTAATTCGCCAAAAGGAGTAAAGGCGTAATCAATATTCAATTTGCTGACGGTAAATCTCAAACCCCCGCTCATACCGTTAAGGCCGGACATCGTTCCGCGATTGGTTTCATTTTTTTGGTTATTAACGACGGCATCGGCCAATTTGGCCAGATACCCCAACCGAATTCCAATCGAATTTAAAGGTGTGATCTCCGTTCCCAAAGCGAGAAAACTTTGGTTTTGATAGGGCCTTTGGTGGAAATCCATAACCAGGGACAAGCTATTGATCGGTTGATAAACCATCCCGACGGATAAAGTGAGCGGAAGAGAATATTCTTCCTGAATAAATTTCATTTTGGTGCCCCAATTCCGGACCGATCCTCCCAACGAAACACCTGATACACCGGTGGGGCAGATAAATCCAAGGTCGACGGCCATGCCATTAGCGGTCTCACCCGCCAAATTTTGCCGAATTAATTTAAATTGGCTTCCAAGGTTAACCCCATCTAGACGGGTGGCAAAAGCAAGCCCCAGAGCGAGATCATCCCCCCCAAAGGTCCCCCGCATTTCCCGGTCCGAGCCGCGCCTCTCTTGATTCTGGATGGAAAACCGGGTTACCGAAAAGCCGATATGGGAACCAGTCCCTATGCGGTTGAGGGGCAAGGCCACCCCGATGTTGTCGAGGTTATTTTCATCAAGCACATTGATATGCGAGAAGGAAAAACCCCCCGCCGAATTTCGACCAACAGAAGGCATCTGCGCCAATCCCGCCACGTTCCAATTGAGCGAATCCACGTCATTGGCAAGGGCGGTGTAGGCTTGCCCAAGGGAAACGGGCCTGGCCCCAATGGGAATTTTCAGGAAATCCGCGCCGGTTTTTAGGCCGGCGCGGAGGGGAGAAGAAAGGAGAAAAATCGATAATAGGAGGGATGAAATTCGGAGGGTAAGTACCGAAAAATGGCCGGGGCAATTAAAGCCCCGATGATGTCGATTCCCCATCATCATATTCCTTCTCCCCATGTATTCATCCCCACCATCGCCTTCGCCGGGCGACGGTGAGTTCATATTTCCATCTCTGTTACAATTATGTTACAGGCTCCCTTAAGCTTTCCTTAAGATGGGATTAATTTTTGCCGAAAATTCGCATTGAAACCTTCCCCTGCCTAATTTGATGAAAAACAAAATTGTTGAATATCAACTATTTTTAATCTCAAAACGGAGGGGCATCGGCGGAAGGACTAAAATTAACTTTCGGCCGAATGGAATTAAAATAAATATCCGAGGGTCCAAAAAAGAAAGGTAGATATTCGCCCGATTTTTAGTAGAATTCGCAAGCCTTTTTTCTGGAAAGATTCTAAAAAACTCGACGGAAAAGTGCGCGGATGGATGAAAAACAAAAGAAAAAACTCATAAAGCCTTTTGCCTGGTTCGCCTTGACTGGATTATGTCTGGTGAGCCTTTTTGGCGCTCCCGCCTTGGAATCAAATTCCAGGCATGGAAAAGCCGGGGTTTTCTCTTCCCAAACCATTGACGAGCTTCAACGCCTAGACATTCTGGGCAATCTTGCCGAAAACGATCTTTCGGAACTACTCCGCTACCAGGACACCTATCACGTAAGTCTTCCGGATGTTTTCAAGAACCCTTTTTGGGTCGCTAAAATGGGATATTCCTCCCGGAAATACAGGGCAACTTGGTATATATCGAATCCCTTTGATTTGCTGCCCGAGGGGTTACAGGCGGCGATCCAGAAAAAATCTGTTCCCATTCAAACCCGAAAAGATCTCTGGAAATGGTGCCGCATTAATAAATTTTCGGAGCATTGGAAGGATGCGCTAAAAGCGGCTTTAGTGGAAACGACCCCGGAAAACCTCTGGCGGGCGGCCCGCGGGCGCGAGCCCTTCGCCCATAACGGAGAAATTTTGGAGCCCATCGTGATTGATCACGGATATGGAAGGATGGAAGTGAAAGAAGGGCATATTGCCATCGACCCCCGAATCATCCCCCTCAATTCGAAAGTAATTTTGGTGGCAAAGATTAACGGTGCGGTCCGGATTTTAAAGGTAAGGGCGGCCGATATTGGCGGAGCGGTGAAAGGTTATCACGTTGATTTACCCATCCGGGTCCATTCCTTGGCGCGAAAGATGCCCCACGCCAGACTTCCGAGCGAACACTTGAGAAATTCGACGGTTGAAATCCTTGTCCGCACTCCCGCTCGCGGCCGGAAAACTAATCCAAATCGAAAGGTTTAAAGGGATTCTCCTTCACTCCCTCTTTTTTAATCTTCTCAACCTGTTCCTCAAAAACGCTGTGAATCTTTTTCTTCTGCTCTTCCAACTCGTCTTTCTTCCGCTCGAACAGGCTCTCTCTTTTTTTCTTTTCATCCCCGAGTTTTTTAAGTGCCGAAGACATTTTATCGGCCCCCTCGGGGAGCCTCTCGCCGGGGCCCCATTTCTGGACGATTTCACCTGATTCGGCTTTGACTTCCATCATCCCCTTGCAAAACGGGCAGTTCACGTATATTGTTTTTTCCATACACCTTCCATTTCGTCATGCCCGCGAAAGCGGGCACCCAGTATTTAAAAAATGTTTACGCAATGGATTCCTGCTTTCGCAGGAATGACGTTCACTTATTGACGAAGCGGATTTCTTTTTCTCCGGGTTTCAGATAGCCCAATTCCCGCCGGATCAAAATTTCGTAGGCCTGAGGATTACTCTTCAACTGTCTGATTTCCTCTCGTACCTGATCAATTTCATTGGACACGGAATTTATTTCGCCGCTAAGCTCGCCAATCGAATGCCGCCGAGATAGTGTGTTTCTAAAACCCGAGCTAAATAAAAAGCTCGCTATTATTCCGAGAAAAACTACAACGATTACCCACAGTTTTGCTTCGGTCATTTAGGAAAATCGAACACTTTGCAGCCGGGGTAGCTCGCCCGGCGGCCGATTTCTTCCTCGAGCCGTAGGAGCTGGTTATATTTGGCCATCCGGTCTGACCGGGAGGCGGAGCCCGTCTTTATCTGGCCGGAACCGCAGGCCACGGCGAGATCGGCGATAAACGAATCCTCGGTTTCCCCCGATCGGTGCGAGATGACGGTATGATAACCATTCTTGGTGGCCAGCTGAACGGCATTGATGGTCTCGGTGAGGCTTCCGATTTGATTCACCTTGATAAGGATGGCGTTTGCGACTCCTTTTTCAATTCCTTTCTGGAGGATTTGGGTATTGGTAACAAAAATATCATCACCCACAAGCTGAATCCGGGAGCCCAGCCGATCGGTCAATTCCTTCCAGCCGTCCCAGTCGTCCTCCGCGAGGCCGTCCTCAATGGAAACTATGGGATAGTCCTTGAGAAGCCTTTCATAATGGCTCACCATTTCGCTTGAAGAATACGAGGGCGACCCTTTTTCCCCTTCGAGCACATATTTCCCTCCGGAATATAATTCGTTCGAAGCCACATCCAGCGCCAGGAGCACGTCTTTCCCTGGTTTATACCCGGCGGCCGTAATAGCTTCGCAAAGAAGCTGAAGCGCTTCCTCGTTTGAAGTCAGATTCGGGGCGAACCCGCCCTCGTCTCCCACCGAAGTGGAATAATTTTTCGACTTAAGGATTTTCTTCAGCGAGTGGAAAGTTTCCACGCCCGCTCGTAGCCCTTCCCGGAAGGAATCGCCGATGACGGGGACAACCATGAACTCCTGAAAGTCAACGTTGTTGTCGGCATGGGCCCCGCCGTTTAAGACGTTCATCAAAGGAACAGGCATGACGATGGGTTTTTTCTCATATCCGTAAGTTTGCCGGATATGCTGATAGAGCGAAAGCCCCTGGCAGGAAGCCGCCGCGCGAGCACAGGCCAGCGAAACACCCAGAACGGCGTTCGCGCCGAGGTTCGCCTTATTCGGGGTCCCGTCCAAATCGATGAGCATTTTATCTATGGAAATTTGGTCAGTGGCGTCACGACCCTTCAGCGCCGCCGCGATTTTTGTTTCCACGTTATGAACGACTTTAAGCGTCCCCTTCCCGTTGTAGCGGCGGGGATCGTTATCCCTGAGCTCAAGCGCCTCGCGAGATCCGGTGGAAGCGCCCGAAGGAACGGCGGCCCGGCCAATGCTTCCGTCGGACAACAGGACGTCAACTTCGACCGTGGGATTGCCACGGGAATCTAAAATTTCCCGGGCTTTAACCATGACGATCCGCCCGTGGCGGCTCCTTTTATTTGATTTCGCGGAACGACGACCTCTAACTTTCCTAGCCATAAATTCTCCTTTAATTTTTTGAAAAAACGATTTTAAGAATTCGAACTGCCTTCCTCATTTCGCTTGCGGAAATAAAGTAGGGCGGCAAGAAACGCAAAATATTGCCTTGAGTGCAATTTATCAAAAGGCCAAATTTGCGCGCCATGGCTACAAACGGGGCCCCTTCGCGGTTTAATTCTATTGCGAGCATCAACCCCCGTCCCCGAATTTCTTTGACGGCGGGGTGATTCTTGAGAATTGAAATTTGCTTTAAAAGCCGAACGCCTGCAGTCTTTATTTTCCTCAACGCTTCCGGCGTCAGCAGTTTTAATACTTCAAGAGAGGCGGCGCAAGACACGGGATTTCCGCCGAAGGTCGATCCGTGCATTCCCGGCCAAATATTTTTCGCGGTTCGCGGTAGGGCAAGCGTGGCACCCAAGGGAAGGCCTCCGGCCAGTCCCTTGGCGAGAGTTACAATATCGGGTTTCACCCCATATTGTTCAAAAGCGAAAAAGGTCCCCGTCCGGCCCATACCAGACTGGACTTCATCCACAATTAAGAGCAATTTTTTCTCCCGGCAAATTTTCCCGATTCCCTGAAGGAATTCACGAGAGGCGATTTTTATCCCCGCCTCTCCCTGAACGGGTTCGACCATGACCGCGATCGTGGAGCGGGTCACTGCGGTTTTAAGCCGCCCCAAATCATTGAACGGGACGGTTTTAAACCCTCCCGGAAGAGGCCCGAAAAGTTCTTTCGATTTTCCTTTGCTGCCACTCGCAGCCGAAGTGGCGATAGTTCGCCCGTGAAAGGAATCTTCAAGGGTAATAATTTCCCGGCCTTTTTTATTCTGATTGTGGGCCCATAGCCGGGCCAGCTTTATGGCCAGCTCATTCGCCTCCGCGCCTGAATTGCAAAAGAAAACTCGGGAGCCCGGAAGCCGGGCCGTGAGAGCCTTGGCGAGAGCCATTTGCGGGAGAGTGTAAAAATAATTCGATACATGAAGAAGGCGCTCCGATTGTTTTTTAATCGCGCTAACAATACGGGGATGGTTGTGCCCGATGCCGCACACCGCCAGCCCCGAGAAAAAATCCAGATATTTTTTCCCCGCGATATCCCAGACAAAGGCTCCCCGGGCTACTTTTAGGAGAAGCGGCTCGCGCTTGAAAGTGTGCATGAAATACTTAAGCTCTTTCGCCAAATATGGATTTGGATTTTTATTCATTTGATAATCCTTGTCCCGCTCGCCAATTGTATTCCTTTCCCGCCTTTTAAAATGTCGACCTCCCCTACTCCTTTGCGAATGGCCAATAACGCCGCCTGGATTTTGGGAACCATCCCCCCGGAAATTACTTTGGAATCAATCAATCCCTTCGCCCCGCCCGTTTTCAATACCGGAATCCGGTGCCCGCGTGAACCCATCACTCCCTCGACATCGGTGAGAAACACAAGATGCCGCGCTTTTAAGGCAAGAGCCACCGCGCTCGCAAAATCATCGGCGTTGATATTGAGGCTCTTGGCCTCCTTGTCCATGCCGACGGAACAAATGACCGGAAGAAGTCCCTCCCCAAGCAAGGTCCGGAGAAATTCAACCCTAACTTTTTTCACTTGCCCGGCCCGTCCGAGTCCCGGGATGGGTCGACCAATCACCATCCCCCCGTCCCGGCCGGAAAAACCGACCGCCTTAACCCCTTTTTTCAAAAGATCCGCCGCCAATTCCTTATTCACGGACCTCTCGAGAATTTTTTCGACCACCGCCATGGCGCGATCCGAAGTGAAGCGGCGTCCGCCGATAAATCGATTGGGAATCCTTTCTTTTTTCAGGCCCGCTTCAATTTGAGGCCCACCGCCGTGAATCAGAACAACGGCCTCCCTTTTAGAAAGCTTAGCCAAATCGCTCAATAATTTTTCCCTGTCCCGGGGCTGCTTCAAAAGTTCCCCCCCCGCTTTCACCACCCAAATTTTTTTCACCTTTAAACCCTAACCATTTCCCTTGGTTTCTTATATTTGGGACACAGGACACCAAATTCACATCGATCGCAATGGGATATATTGGCCTCGAAATCTTTGGCTCTGATCTTTTCCGCCACATCAAAAACGGTGCGGAGTGCCGCTTCCATTTGTTCATCAGTTCTTTGAGTGGGAACGGTAGCCCCATCGGACAAAAAGAAATACTTGAGGCGGATTGGAGATAGCCCCAGACCTTCTTTTGTCCCTTTCTCATACAGGGTAAGCTGTAGATCCGAAGAAATCCTCCCCGGTGACCAGTTTTCAGACTGCGTTTTATACTCAATAACTTCATAAACTCCATCCTCCGCCTTGTCAATTCGGTCGATGGTGCCCATGAGTTTTACGCCCTGTAACGCGATGACGAAATCCTTTTCGGTGGCAACCACTGCGCTTCGGCGCGCGCAGTCAATCTCAAAAAAATTCTGAAGCATCTTCCGGCCGGCGTCATAGGAATCAAGGGTATCCTGGGGGCCGGTAAATCCCTCATTCACCCAAACCTCGTCGTATATCTGAAAGAGGAGATCGATAGTCCGGGATGAATTGACTTCGCCCAAATAAATAGCCAGGGCCCGGTGAAGCGAAACCCCGAGAGACATGGCGCCGTTGGGGCGCGACCTAAGGCCGTCCAGATAAACTAGTTTAAAAAGCCAAGGGCATTTTTTATAGGCCTGAATGCGGGAATAGGAAAGCTCAACCGGCTCTTTTCCTTTTCCCAGTTTCCCCTGGATCCATTTCCAAAAACTCATGTTCAGTTCCCTGTGATAAAACTCAAAATCGTATCTCCGTACCTTTCCTGCCGGTTCACTGTCCAATCCTCGCTTGGCAAGGCGAAGGTTTCCTTTTTATGGTGCTGCGCCACAATGAGCCCTCCCGCCCCCAGCAACTCCGCCCGCCATATGTTTTGAAGGGTTGGCTCAACCAACCTTAAAGGGGCCTTATCCGAATCTTTGTAAGGCGGACCCATGAAAATTATTTGGAACGGCTTAGGGAGAATTCCCAAATCCCCCAGCGCATTCATCCGGTAAACGCGCGCCCTCTCCAGAAGCCCGAAACTTTCCAAATTTTTCCGAATCAGCCCCGCGGTAGGGGAGTCATTTTCCACAAAGATAACTTTTTCCGCTCCGCGGGACAAAGCCTCCAGACCCACCACGCCCGCTCCGGCGTACAAATCCAAAAAGGAGGCGCCGGAAAGCCGCGGCCTCAAAATGTCGAACAAGGATTTCCGGACACGCGCCAGAATGGGCCTTAAACTTGGTGACCGCGGAATGGCCTTGAGGGCCCTTCTTTTAAACGTGCCACCGATGATCCTTATCACTTGAAGGGCTCCTTTGGGCGGGAAAAATTGTGGAGCTGATCGGGGTCGAACCGACGACCTTCCGCCGCGGCGGACGCTCTCCCATCTTGCCGCACTCCATTAAAACTTACTGGAGCTGATCGGGGTCGAACCGACGACCTCCTGCATGCCATGCAGGCGCTCTCCCAGCTGAGCTACAGCCCCAATGTTTCTTCTGGGCAGCCCCATCCTTATTTAATGATTGAATGGGGCAGTCCCATTTTAAATTCGAGTCTTAAAAAACCTCTCTCCCGCAACCTTCTTTTTTTTGAACGAGCCAGATAATACAAAAAAACTTAAACAAGTCGGCGCCGCCGTAAGCCGGGTTTTGACGGCTTTATTGTGGGGAAAAAACTACGGGCTTCAGCTGGCGTTCTAACACTGGAATGGTTGGAATTGCAAAATTTGGCGGGAACTCTCAAAGATGGTAGGAAGAATAATCCTCCACGGTCGTGCGAATAACCTCATCGAAAGTTGTCAGACCCTCTAGAACCAAATCCATTCCGAAATCCCGAAGGCTCTTGGTTCCCTTGCGGCGAATAGTTTTCCGCAGCTGTTCAACGGAAGGGTCAACCTCCATTTGGTTCCGGATTTCATTGTCAACCGCCAGCAATTCAAAAATAGGGCGGCGCTCAAAATAACCAGTTTGAAAACACAGAGGGCAACCTTCGCTCTTGTAAAATATTTTGGCCAGAGCCCCGGGGTCTTTGGGAAAGATTTTCTTAACCAGCTCCGGTGGAGGATTGTAGGGTTGTTTGCATTTCGGGCATAAAAGCCGCACCAACTGCTGAGCCAAAACAAGCGCCACTGAAGAGTTGATCAGATATCTTTCAATGCCCATCTCAACCAGCCGGTTCAGGGCGCTGGGAGCATCGCTGGTATGCAAGGTGGACAAAACCAGATGGCCGGTCATAACGGCCCGCATCGTTATCTCCGCTGTCTCCTGGTCGCGGATCTCACCGACCATGATGACATCCGGATCCTGACGCAAAACCGAACGGAGACCTGTGGCGAAGGTCATGCCTGTTTTCGGGTTCACTTGGATCTGGGTTATTCCCAACTCACGGGTTGTGTGGGCCAGCAATTCGTATTCTATGGGATCTTCCAGTGTAATAATGTTTTTATAAGAGGAAAGAAGGTGTTTGAGTATGGCGTAGAGCGTGGTGGTTTTCCCCGAGCCGGTGGGGCCGGTCAATAAAATCAATCCGTAAGGGCGCTCAATCAGCGAAATTAAAAGCTCCTTCATATTTGAAGGCATTTGAAGTTCCCTGAGATCCATCTGCAAAACCGAGCGGCTCAACACCCGGAGAACGACTTTTTCACCATATTCGCACGGTATTGACGACACGCGCACCCCGACAACCTCATCTCCTTTGGTAAAGGAAAATTGTCCATCCTGAGGCAATCGTCTTTCGGAAATATCAAGTCCGGCCATGATTTTTATTCGCGAGACCAGGTGGCTCTGAATGCTGAGAGGGAATTGGTGAATGGTATTTAACATCCCGTCAATTCTTATACGGACAAAAAAACCGTTCCGCTGCGGTTCCATGTGGATATCGCTGGCCCGTTTCTCCACCGCAATTTCGACCAACCGGTTCACCACCCGAATGATTTGCGATTCCACCCCCTTGGAACCCTGGTTTCCGGCCACCAGATTTTCATCGATGTCGAGATCCTTAAACAACTGGGCATCTGGAACTATCGAAAAATAATGCCCAAGGGAACGAAGATAAATGTTTTCACTCATGGGGACAGGGGCAATTTCGCGGCCAGCCACAATCCGGGCATTTTCAATCGCCGTATGGTCGCTGGGATACACCATGGCGAGGAAGAGTTTTTGCCCTTCGACTTTTATGGGGAACACCTGGTGCTGCTTCAAAAAGGCGAGCGGAAGGATCCGGAGAACGTCGGGAGAAACCAAGGGCAAAGTTTTGATTTCATTTGATTTGGGTCCGAATTCCATCTGATTCTCTCCCTCAACGTTCCAAATTTTCCTTTATAGGGGAATTTACCCGCGCCTAAAAAAGGCTCGTTAAAATCTACCCCGAAATAGGGGTGATTACCATGAGAAAGAAAAAAAACCGACGGGTGGGACCTTGTTCAAATTGGCGAGCGACTGGCGGGAGAAAAATTTTTCACCCTGTCGGAAAAAAAAGAAGGTAGAATCTCGACGATGCGCTTATAATGCGAGTGTATCGTAGGCGGCGGTTTCCCTCCCTCTCCAATACCCCTCATAACTAACCCCCCTCCTTTTTTAATTTCTCCAGGTTTATTTGATCTGGAACCGGCTGGAAACTAAATTTGAAGAATCAGATTGATTTATAGATATAAAAATAACATTGAAAGTGGTTATCATTAATGATAACCTGAGCAGGAGGGTTGGTGCTTGTTTATCCGAATTACGAAGATTACCTGATTTACGAAGGAAGGACTTTTACCGCCGAATGGTATTACACAACAAAAGGAGAAATGCCTGCCTTTGATTATTATAAAGGGTTATCGGCAATGGACCAGGGACGGCTAGACGACTTGGTTATGTATTTCTGCGATCGCCCCTTCGGCGAATTGCTTCCGAAATCAATGTACCGGATTGAGGATCATGAAAATAAACTTTACGCCTTTAAACCTCGAGACGAGAGATTTTTCAACTTTACCACACACGAGGCGAAGGTCATTATCACCAACGCCTATCATAAGCATTCGCAACAGATGTCAAAGAGCGACATGGAGCAGCTTAAGATCGCGGCTCGATACCGCGAGGATTATTTAATGCGAATAAAGGAAGGTTATTATTATGAAAAATAAAAATCAGCCCAAAGGTCTCATCGGAAAAAAGCTCGAAGACCCTGAATACCGGAAACTTCAAGAGGAGCGGTATGCGGCGTTTAAATTGGAGGCCCAGATTCTCCGCGCCCTCGAAAAAAAAGGGTGGACTTATTCGGATTTGGCCAAGGCCACCAATACCTACAAAAGCAATATTTCGCGTGATTTAAAAGCCGGAGGAATTCTAACCGCCAGTTTATCGAGGATCAGCAATATGGCGGAAGCTCTCGGGATGAAACTAATCGCTCTATTGGTCCCTAAAGAACATGAGCCGTACATGCTTTTAAAAATCGAGGAGTTGGTGAGAATGTCGTCGAGCGCCGCGTGCGTTGACGTGAAATTAATTGAGCCTTCCAGCTTTACGACGGATTTTGACGAAGGGTATCTCACCAATCCTCCCCCAGATTCTTTCACGTGGAATATTCAAACCGAAGGTCTGGTGCAAAATATCGAATTGGCGGCATAGGAGGAGATGAGTATGAAAGTCACAATGATGCTGGCTGATTTTGCTCAAGTCATAAACGGCAAACTCTATATTATGGGCGGCGGATGGTCTATCATAGGCCCGGCTCCGAGCCCATCCGCGCTCGCGATAAAGATTGAAGTCCCATGGAATGAGACCAACCGGAAACATAATTTGAAAGTTGAACTGCTCAATTCCGATTTCCATCCCGTATTGATACCGACGCCGGCCGGCAACAACGCCGTCATCATCAGCGGCGACTTCGAAGTGGGCCGCCCACCCGGCCTCATCCAGGGATCCCCCCTCGATATGGCGTTTGCTTTTCCCATCGGGCCGCTTCCTTTGGCGCCGGGGAACCGCTACATTTGGAAACTAACCATCGACGGGAACACCGATGAAAACTGGCAGGTAACATTTTCAACGCGTGCGTCTGAGCATAATCCTACCCCGGCCGTTTGACAAATGAGTAGCATTACGCGAAAGGAGTTTTGTCCGAAAAAAGGTTTTTATTTGGACAGCCAATTCTTACCGTGGCTTCATAAGGGACTAGGTTTCAATTTCTGAATAGGTTTTTGGGACAGCTTGAATTGTTATTCTTCTGTAAAGAAATCCGAATCGATGCGTTTGACTGCGTAATTTGCCACCAAGGTAACCCCTAGATTATTGTCAATCATATATTGAGCCATCTGATCACCATCAACCAGGACGATTTTGGTGTCAATTTTTCCAACGTATTCATTGGCATCCTTAGAAAAATTAGATGTGGTAATGAAAATGCCCTTGCGTGCTCGCTGCCCCTGAAGGGCGCCAACGAATTTCTGAATGTCGGGGCGACCAACTGTATTGGCCCATCGTTTTGCTTGGATAATGTCTAGACCGAGGCGGTCTTCTTTAATTATACCGTCTATTCCTTCATCACCAGTTTTCCCCACTGCCTGTCCAGCATCTTTAAGACTTCCTCCGTATCCCATGGTAACCAAAAGTTGCACTACTATTTTTTCAAACATCTGAGGGGAACTCCCCCTAATTTGATCAAGAAGATCGTTTACTAACCCTTGGCGGAGGTTAAAATGGGCTGATTCAAGCAATTCCTCTGGGGTATCCTTAAGAACAGCAACCATTTGTTGATCTCTTTCGTGTTTAAGATTGCGAAATTCAATGAACTCTGGAAACTGTTCAAGATAATTAACGTCTATCCTCGGAGGCTTTCGCGTTAAAACTTCTTGCCCCCTTTTAGTTATCCGCAATACCGCTCTCTTTGGGGTTTCTAGTAACCCGGCTTTCTTCATGTAAGTGCGAGCCCAACCAACCCTATTATTAAATATCGGTTGTTGACCGCTCGGCAGGAGTTCTCGTTGTTCAGCATCAGATAGTTTGAACTGGCCTGCCAAATACTGGACGGCATCCTGAAAAGTGTGATCCTTTCCATCACTTGCATACTCAAGTAAGGGAAGCATCAATGTTTGGTAATCTGGAATCGCCATAAAGAGCCCCTCCGAATTTTAAATTGGCAATCTAAGATATCTTCAACTGAAATTCTGACAGCTATTAGTTTGGCTTTATTGAAAAAGGAACGCAATTTTTCTGGTTTCCATATTGGTATTCATTTCGACGCCAAATGGGTCAGTTTTGGTCAGTTGGAGTCAACTTATTCGGGCTCGGCGTTATTCAGGTTCGACGTACGGGAGGGTGACGAGGGTTCCGTCCCGGTAGGGGGAAAGGGCGGCGGTCTGGTCTTCGGGCGTCGGGGCCAGGAGGTCGATATAGGGCGGGGCCTTTTTGCCGGCGGCGCCGCCGCCGAAATTCTTCTGGCGGGCGTTCACGCTCACGGGAATGGGCTTCAGATCTTCACCCGGGGAACCTGTTTCGGCGCCCATCACGCCGACGGTGAAACGCCAATTGTCCGGCCGGCCGCGCAAAACGCTTTTGGGCAGGCGGACGCTCACGGTTTTTGTCGCGAGGTCCAAATCGGGAACGAAGGAGCTCACCCGGCGCGGGTTCTGCCCCGGAATGGGCTGGTAAAGCTCTCCCCTCGACAGGTTGAAGGAGAGGGCGTATTCCCAGGCCGCCTCTCTCGCCACGACGGAACTCTGCCGGCCGGGAAGGGGATCCGTGCTCCCCGCTCCGGGCAGGCGGTTCACGTCGATATAGACGTCGATGAGAGGCATGACGGCGGTGTCTTTCCCCGAAACCAGATCCGCCAGGGAAACCGAAAAATTAACTTCGTCTTCCGTCCAGGACACCGCGAAGGATTTTAAATCAAAGGCCCCTTTGGGGTAGTTCCCCATGGGATAGGTGTAATTTCCGTCCCCGAAATCATCTCCCGCGGGATCGTTCCAGGTCAGGCTCTCCAGGCCCCCTACAAAAAATGGCTGGGCCAAATCGCCGGCGTTGGAGAAACTTGTTTTCCGCTCTCCAAGGGAAAACCACTGGTTGAAATTGGGCGGCACCTGGGTTTCAGAAAGGCGGTAGACGTTCGCGAGGGTCGCCAAAAAGTTGTTTTCACCCTCGGTCAATTTCTGCCGGGGGTCCCCCAAATCGAGCAAAAACCGCCCGCTTTCAGCCTGATAAATTTCCTCCATGGCGGCGTCTAATTTTTTCAAATCGGCCTGGCCCGAATTTTTATAGTTATCCACCACTTTCCGCGCTTTGGCGATAGCTTTCCAGGCTAGGCGCTGCATATCCGCTCTGACCCAAGGCGAATAATCGATCTGGAAAACATATTCAGGCCGGAGAGGCGGTGAAACTTCCGGGGCAGAATCGGAAAGCTCCTCTGCCGACAATACTCCACGGGAAAGGTTCGCTCCGCGAACGGCTTTGGCCATTTCCTTTAGAAAAAGGATCTCCGTTTCCGGAGCGGGCCATTGCCCCGCGTCGACGAAGGCAAAGGGATATTCCAAAACCTCTTTCGAATATTCTCTTAAATCCTTCTGGATTTCACCCTCTTCGTTCGGTCTCCAATCCACCTGCGGAGGAATCAAAATTTCCACCGAGCCAAAATTTCCGGCACCCCAATCTGTTTTAGGACTCGCCAAAACCCACCGGAACCTCAATAATTCTAAAGTTTTCACCAACTCCGGGGATAGGGCGAAGAAAGGCGGCAGGAACCCCGCGGGATTCCGCCCCCACCTTTTTTGAAAATACATCCTCCCTTTGGCCACATGAGTTGTGACGTCTTCGGGCCATTTAAAAGGAAAGTCCCAATCAGCCTCTTTCGATGAGGCCAGTCCCAAATCCGCCAAAAGGGGAAGCATCGGTTCACCGTCCAAACTCAAACCGATTTCCAATTTTTTCGATTCAACCAGGCTTTTTATCTCCGGAAGTAAAGTTTTCCTTCCCATCTCGTCAAAATAGCGGGGAGGAAAAATAACCGTCGGGCGCAATTCGGGGTTATCCCCCCAGACTTTGAGGAGCGCCGCCAAATCGCCTTTTTCGTGCGGAACAAAGAAAAGGGTAAATTGAAGGTGTTTGGGAAATTCAAATGGGGAAGGGGTCGGAGTGGGCGTCGGGACTGCCGCCGCCTCGGGAGTTACCTTCTTTTCCCCGGCAGGAATTTGAACCGTAACCTTCTTCGCGTAGGCCTCTGGTTTTTTCCTCACCTCGCCCCGCTCGGGCGCGCATCCGAATAAAAATAAGCAGGCCGTCATTCCTGCGAAAGCTATCCTATTTAATGTCCGGCTCATTTTATTGGGTGGGCGCGAAAGTTGGTGTTTCCTCGGCTGACGGAGTTATCTCCGGAACCGGGATCGGGGCTTCAGTGGGAGTCGGGGTGGTCGTCAACCCCGCCTGGGGAGAGGCCCTATAGCCACTCAAGCTCAATTTTTCCTCGACGGAGCGCGTCTTCCAAATCCGCCAGGCATGAGAAAAGGCAACTCCCAGCAAAACCGCTATTAAAATGCAACAAAGAATAAAAAGGGACACTCGGACAGGCTTCATTGGTTATTTTCATATTACAAAATAGGTAAGTTATTAAAAGCGGAAGCCAAGCGAATAGCGGAATGTGTTGCCCAAATCCCCAAAGGGAACCCAGGCGAAATCAAAACTCAATTGTCTAATTCCAATGCCGGCACCGGCAGATATTCCCGGCGCGCCGCTGCCGTCCGTTTGCGCCGTATTGAAACCGCCCCGCAAGGTGAAGCGGAACGATTTAGTTAAAACCGGGCTATACTCCGTCCCCAAACCAAACCGGTAACCGGAGTCGTTCGATTTGGCAACGTTCGCCGCGAGAAGGAGCCGATAATTAAACAAATTCGCTCCCATACCCAAATCAATCGTCAAGGGTTGGGGATCTTCCTCGTTCCGGAATTTTATTTTCTGTCCGAAATCGCGCACCGCCAGGCCCACCGAAACGGGGTAGGCCACGAATTTTCTTAAAAACCCCACGTCCCCGCCCCAGGCGCTGGCCGAATAGGCGTCGATTTCTTCCTTAAAGTATCTTCCGGTTATCCCCACCGATGACAGCGGCCCCAACATGCGGGCGTAAGAAAAGGCGTAGGCGGAATCCATCGCCTGGAAATTCCCCTCGTAGGATTCATCAGCGCCTCTCTTCTGGATGTCTTCGACTTTAAGCGTCGTTGCCGAGAGAGCGAAGGCGCCGTAATCCGTCGGATAGGCGAAAGCGCCGAATTGATGATCCACACCCTGGAACCACTGAGTCCGCTGCGCGGTCAACTCGGGCCGGTCGATGAATGCCAAACCGGAGGGATTGTAATAGACGGCGTTCACATCATCCGCCACCCCGACAAAACTCTCGCCCATCGCCACAGGCCTTGCGCCAACGCCGATTTTCAAGAACTGCGCTCCGCTCGTTCCCGCATTCGGATCGGCGGCGAAGAGCAAAGCCGGCACCGCCAATAATACCGCAAATATCAATATGAAAGTTTTCCGCCCCTTCATAGACATTGTCCCTAGTCCCTTGTCCCTAGTCCCTCGAAACAGAACTTCGCCTTCACGAGGGACGAGGTACGAAGGACGAGGGACGTTCGTTCTCATTTGACCACCGCCATCTTGAAGAATTTCTCGTTCGCTCCGGCCACCCTCAGCCGTCCTATGTAAATTCCGGAGGCGACTTCTTTCCCGTGATCGTTTGCTCCGTCCCATTCGATGTAATAATGGGATCCGCCGACAGGCGCGTTCGCCGAAATAGTCCGCACTTTGTCGCCGGACAAATTGAAAATTTGAATTTCAACGGTGCCGAAAACGTTGTCGGGAAGGCTCACCTTGATCATCGTCCCCTTAATCTGCTGGGAGGCCGGATTTGTTCCGGGATTTTGCAGCGTCACCGGTTTAAGCTTTAAATCAAACGGATTGGGGAAATTGAACACTTCGACTTCCCCGGAAAAGGCGCTCCCGCGGATGATCGATTCGGATGAGGCCAAAACGGTGAATACCGAAGCGTGTCCAATGGATACGGATATTTTGTGGTTGACTGGATCAATTCGGCGATTGTTGTTTTCGATTGTGTAGACCCCTTGAGCCTCGTTGAAAAAGTAAACGTTTAGAGCGTAGGGGTCAGTCACCGATTCGTCATAAGTCAAAGTCAAAGTGGGTTTGTTTGTGAAAATATGGTTCACCGACGCCGGAAGGAATATATCGTAGAAAGAGCTGAACGGATTCACCTCCGGAAGGGAATCAAGCGCGTGAATGGCTTTGTACATTTCCGAGGGATAAAATGCCGGCCCGAGTTTTTTGGCCAAGGCCTTGGCGCCCGCGCCAGTGGCCCGGAGGCCCTGGCCGCGCCAGCCCATTGCTTTCGTACCAAGGAGGTCGGCCTCGCCCGCGAAACCCTCCACTGAATCCGCCGCCTGGAATTTGACAATCACCCCGTTCAAATTAGAATCAGCCGACCAATTCGAAGGGAAATTTAGTCCGGAGCCACCGGGCAGGGAAAATTCGCCGCCCAAATTGGTCACCACGTCTTCTTGGGCCGATTGCAACCCGAAAGGATGGGTGAACGTCCCCTGGACAATATAATTCTGGCCAGACTGGGGATTAATCTCTTCGGTTTTGTAGGTTGCGGCGAGTTTGAGGGCGCTCACTCCGGTCTCATTCCCCATCGTATATAGGTAGGAGGCTTTATGGCGGTCGGCGTCCACGTTGGTGAACGCCAGCGTCCCGTTCCCCTGGGTCACGGAGATGAAATTCGCGAACTCGTTGTCATCAGGCGTCCCGTCCGCGTCCAAATCGTCGGGGTTATTCCGGAAGGCCTGGTTGCACCCGAAAATGGCCTCCACGCCGTCAGGAAGTTTCTGGATGAAGGACGCCACCAGCTGCGGCTCGGAAACGGTGAAAGTCAAATCCAAAACGGTATCTTGAGCGGGGAGATCAAACTGGTCGCGGAGTATTCGGGGGCGGCCGACTTTGTCCACGGCGATAATGGTGAATTTACCCGGCGTCAAACCGGAGAAAGCGTAATGGTCGACCGATTGAGTTACGTTTTCGACTGTGAGGTTCGCTCGGAAAATATTCCTCCCGGCATCGATGGCCAGGACCTTCGAAACTTGATTTTGAGTGGGGAGGCTATCGTCAGAGTTCCTTAAATTCCCGCTGAGCGCCGCCCCCGCTTCAAGGGCTATGTTCCCCAGATCAATCGCGGCGTTGTTTACGTCCACCGTAACGGGATATACCTTGTGGCCCTGGGAAATTACTTCCAAATCGTAACCTCCACTCCCCAGCGGAATATTGAAGCTACCGTCCGTCGCGGTGACAAATTCAAGGATTTTTCCGTCGCTCCTGCGGGTTATAACGATGGACGCCCCAGGCCAGCCCGCTTTCTCTCCAAAGCCGACTTTTAACTCCACTCCAGCCGCCGGCGCCACCTTCCCTTTGACGCCTGCAGTGAGCAGGGAAATTTGCAAAAGAAGGTTTTGGATCTGGTCGGGTTTGGTGATATCCACCATCGTCTTCCCGCCCTCCGACCAATCGGGGCGGGCGTCGGCGTGACCCGATTTATTCGCCACAAAATCATAAAATCGGACTTTCGGATCCAGCCCGTCAAACGCAAAATCTCCGGCCTCGTTGGTGAAAATTTTGAGGGGCTCGAGGCTTCGCGAAAGCGACTGGTAAGCAAGCACCACAATGTGCGACTTCCCGTTCCCCTGGGCGTCTTCGACTGACCCCGTCACCCGCAAACCGGGCTCAAGGATGACCGTCCCCCAATCGTAAACCTCCCCCACGCCCGCTTTCCCCTGCAAGGTGACGGGAAGGAATCCTTTCCCTTCAAGGCCCGCGGATTGGTCAACCGGAGGCTTGATAATGACGGAATAATTCAAATTGGGAATAACATCGGCGGAATATGTGCCATCAGCATCGGGACCGGCGGCTTCAGTGGCATGTCCCTGACCCACGAGGCTTATTTTGAACCCGGGGGGCAGTTTGACGCTCGAATTTTGCGAAGTAATGAGCTGTCCTCCCTGATCCGCCAGTTTCCCCCGGATGGAGGCTCCTTTCGTCAATATGAACGACACGCTCTGGGAACCCGAATCGGTATCCAGACTCACAAACAATGGTTTCGTCGCATAGGCAGCCGGGGAAACGCTGTCCACAATTTGCACTAGGTACCGACCCACCCTTAAGTTGGTGAAGGAAAAGGAAGCGCCATTTCCAACGAGAGAAACGGCCAGGGTCCGCGCGACCGTATTCAAATCCGCGTCCGTCAGGGTGACTGTCATGGCGTGCCCATTGTCGGAAACGGGGGAGGAGATGGTTCCCAGAATGGATCCGCCGCTCCGGATGGTGAAATCGGTCCCCTGTTGGTTGCCGAATAGCGTCACTAATTTTTCCTCAAGAGGAATATCCGCCTGACCGTCGTTATTCAAATCGGTATTAATCCTGAGCTTATAAGGGGTTCCCTGTTTCAAACCTGCAATTTGGTAATAACCGGAAGCCGGATCCACCAAAGCATATTTGACTTTGGCGAAATTCAATCTGGATCCAACCGTGGTGGGAAGGGGATCGGTTGAGTTGTCGGTATTCACGAGGTACGCTTCGACGCGTAGGGCGTTAAGCGACAAGGGATTCCCGTCGGCGTCATAAACGATTGCGGCGGAAGAATTGTCGACGATGGAGCTCAGACTTTGATAGGGTGGGGCGGCGATAGTGCGCACCGTTCCCGAAACGGTGAAATAGTTTTGGGTAGCAAAGTTCAAGGTGACGGCGCTCGGCAGGCCATTATTGACAAAAATCTGCTTCAGATCCGAAGCCCCGGACACGCTGTCATTCACCGAGAGGTTGTACCATCCGGATTCCAAATTCCTGAATTCAAAGGGATTCGCCAATATAGTCGGAGTGGAAAAGCTTACCAGGCCGTTGGTCAAATTAAATTTCAAATCATTGATGGAACTACCTATGACCGTCCCAACGATGGAACCCAAATATCGGGTGAAATTAAGGTTGACCGTGCCTGTTCCCAGGTTAACTACCGCAGTCTTCGGGACAGGAGGCGTCAGAGCGAATCCATCGACTTTGTCCGCGTAAATCGCAAACGTCCCGTCCGGCACACCGGTAAAACGGAGTATCCCGTTCGTAGAGACGGTCTTTTTTACCACCCCGCTAGAAAGGGCCGCCGAATAGCCGCTAGACGATTGAATTCGGACAGTCACGGGGAAAGTGCTCATGCCCGGGCTTAAAAAGTTGGTATCGCCCGCAAATTGGAGGTTCACGTCCAGATTTCCATTTTGCACGAGCGCGAAATCAGCCACAATCCCGATATTATTCGCGATTGTTACGTTTGTTTTCGCGGGCGAATATCCCGGGGCGTTCATTGTCACCAAATATTTCCCGTCATTCATCCCCCGGAAGGAATAACTCGTTTGGGATTCAAACGGGGCCAGGTAAGCCTGGGCAAAAACAGAAGGGACACCCGCGTCAAAAACCCCGTCTTGATTCGCATCCAGGCCCGCGGCCAGGCTGATGGGAAATCCAAATTGGTTCACTAATCCGTTCCCCAATCTCAAGATACCGGAAATTCCCCCCTTCGGATTCATGGTGAAGGCCCAGTTATACACTTCACCCTCAGAAAAGGTCTTCGTCAAAGTTTGAAGGGGATACCCGTCAACCTCAGCGGTGATTGAGTAGGAAACCCCTGATTTCAGGAGGAGTTCCGGCGTCACGCCGGTCATTCCATTGTCGGGAGAGGTCCGGCCAATCCCGTAGTGAACGGAACAACTGAACTCTTCATTATTCCCGACCGCCCGAATCCTTCCCCACACTTCCGAGATGGAATCAGTCCGGTTGGCCAGGAATTCAACCTTCGAAAAAGGCTTGAGGGATATGGTCCCCAAATTCAGGGTCGAACTTCCCAGGACTACATTGTTTTGGTAAGGGGCGTAGCTTTCCTTGTCAATTCTCAATTGATAGGTGCCCTGCGGCAGCCCGACCAGGGAAAACTTTCCCTGGCTATCGGTCTGCGAATTTCTGACGATGGGGCCGTAAACATTGACATAAGCATCCGGAACGGGAATTGAGGTGGTGGAATTGACGACCTGTCCTTTGAGCTCGATCGCTTGAACAATCACGCTCAGGGACTTGTCTTCCATTCCGCCTGCCATGACTTTGATCTGATAAACGCCTGGCGGCACGACATCGTTCGTCGGCATCATTCTCCGCCCGTCCCAGGAGCGGCGGGCGGGGCTTCCTGAGCCCCACTCATCCCGGAGAACGGTGACAAAGTTGTCGCTTGAAATTTGGTAATGCCAGGAAATCATCGGGTCGCCCAGAGTGAAATTGATGAAGGCAAAATCGTTTATCCCGTCCCCGTCCAGAGTAATTGTCACCTGCTTCAGATTTCCGCCGGTCGTTCCATTGTCCACCGACAAATTGGAAAGGCCCGCTCCGGCCACCTGCGGAACGATGTTCAACATGTTTTCGTTGGTGTAGGAGCCGTAGCGGAGGTCTGTGTAGCTGATTTTTATCCGGTTCTGGCCGCGGTTCGCATCCGATGTCAAAAGATAATAAAGGGTGGCGGAAGAATTTCCCGTCAAAACGGTCGCCGATTTGGTTTTCGCCGAAGCCGACATATTGCTGAAAAGAGAAATGGAGCCGAGAGGATCGTCCGCCCATTGGCCGAGATTCGAGTTCCAAACGACGGCGGAGACATTCACCGGGACATTGGCGCTCACAGCGGCTTCGGCCCCGCAGGAATTCTGACCCTTAACAACAATGGCCGTTGACTGATTGACTGAGACAAATTTCTCGTAATTTTCAAAACCGAGCCAGCTGGCGGCTCCCTTCACGACAGACACCGTCGGCTGAGAAGCAATCTCTCTCGACACCCCATAGGAACTTCCTTGGGACATAATTTTAAATTGAACCCCTCCACTAACTCCACACGCAGGCTGCGCCAAATATATGAGGTAAATCTTGTCCCCTTGGTTGAGGGACCCGGTCAAAAGGGAGACGGAAACAACCTGCCCCAAAGTGCCAAGGGAGAGCGTGACGGTGGGATTATTGGAATAAGTGGAAACATATCCGGAGGAGGCGGGACCCCAGGTCTGGGGGAACATCCAGCCGTCCGGCACTTTCACGTCAACTTTTCCTCCGGGAGTAATCCCCCCCGCTCCGACAGTAAAGGTGAGAGTGGAAACGATCATGGTCATTTCGGAGAAAGTCGAGGGAACTATAGAAGCCGTCCCTTCGCCGTCAGACCCCCCGGCGATGTTACCCGAGAACGCGGTCGCCATCGGGCTATTGGAAATGGTGCTCTTATTATTAGCCGCGTCCCGCACTTTGACGGCCCAGAAATAGCCGACTCCGGGATTTAAATTGGGCACGATCAAACTCTCTATGATCCCCGCTGCCGAAGGAAGCGGAGGAACCATGTTCACAGGTGGAACGGAAATATCCATGGCCGAAATCCAGTCCGCTTCAGTGAGAATTGGAACATCTGAACGGTACTTGACAATATATCCTTGCGCCTGGCCGCTCGCACCGTTATCTCCGGTCTCAGTCCAGGTCAAGCGCACGCTCCCCGGGTTCGGTCCGGAATAAGCTTTCAAATCGGTGACTGTGGCCGGCGGAGTGAAATCTCCGCCTGTGCCGCCTCCGGCGTTGACGTTGAACTCTTTTGCGTCCGGCGCCGCGACAAGGGAGAGCGAGTTCTCGGCTTCGGCCATAACCCTGAATCGCCCTTGAGACCACGCGGGTGTCTGGGTACTCGACCACACTCCTGCGGCCAAAGAAGCCTCGAAACGGCAAGAAGCGGCCTGCCAAATTTTTGCAATGGGATTCCATTCCATCATCAAATTGACGTCCCGGATATGCACATACACGTGCGTCGCATCACCGCTCGCGGTGCCGAACACCGAGGTCAGATTGGCCGGGATATAAGTGGCGTCGGAGACGGGGAATGTGACCTTCACCGTCGGAGGAGTCCCACCAGTGCCAGCTCCCAAGACGGTGATATTTTTAGAGTCAATCCTTTCATTCCCGGCCAAATCTTTGACCTTAACCGCCAGGTTGTAATCGCCGTCCGACCAAACTCCTGTTGAAGTTCTGAAAGTCCATGGAGCAAGATTTTCCGCTCCCAACCAAACTTCATTAGCGGTCCAATGGGCGCCGTCCCAAAATTGGGAATTCTTGATTATTCTCACCCAAACTCCGCTTAATCCCAAATTGTCCCAGGCCGTCCCCCAAATGGCGGTCATGGAAGAGGCGTCGTACGTGTAGGGCGAGGGATTGGCCGGATGGACAATCCCCACCTCGGGCGGGGTAAGGTCTCCCGCTCCCTGCCCCGCCCCTATGACTGAAAAACTGGAAGTGGCCACACTTTGGTTATTGGAATTATCTTTTGCTTTGACCTGAAGTAGGTAGGATCCGTTCGAATAAGCGCTCACCGGCAAATCGTAATACCAATCCATGTTGGAGGGGTCGTTCTGAATCAAATACGGAAATATGAGGAACTCGGTGTCCGAATTAAATCCTGATCCCGTCCAGTATTTTCCGATTGTCGCATTCAACAAACTCAGCTTGACTTCCGACACCACGAAAGAGTCGTCCGTATGGCCGTTCAGGTGCGTGAATGTCTGCGGCCCCTGGATGGCGCTTTGGGGAGGATTGTTGATGTAATTGTTGGGCGGAACACTGTCGGCCTGACCGGTGCCGGAACTTCCCGAAATTGAAAAATTGACGCTGTCATAAACGATGTTGTTGGCCTGGTCGCGGGCGCGTGCGCGCAGGAGAAAGTTCCCGTTTTTCCACGCATTCAATGGAATATACCCTTGCCAAGCTTCATTGGTGCCAGTGCTTGGCTGCCACAACTCTATGCTGCTCGTCCATCCGGCCCCGTTCCAGTACACATTGTTGTCATCCTTGAGCGAGTAGTTGACTTCTACAACGCCGACGTTGTCGGCCGCGGTGCCGTAAATTTGGGTTAGGCTGTTGAAATCGGCGCTGGTGAAAATGGTGAGATTTTCAGGGAATCTGATTCTGAGAGTGGGAGCGGTCACATCCGATGACACCGTGGCCCCCGAAACGGTGAAGGTAACCGTGGAATTTTTAAGCAATCCGGAGGTGTCCGAGGCAATGGCCACCAATTGGTAGCTGCCGTTCCCGAGCGCTCCCGATGGAATGGTAAAACTCCAGTTGCTCAAGCCCGACGCCGGAAGCAACATCGGCGCGCCGGCGTTAAATCCAGCATTATCGAAATACATGACCGGGGTGCCCAAACGCTCTAAAATCACCCAAACTTTGCCCAGTTCCACATTGTCGGAAGCGTAGCCCGCAATATTGACCGCTGTGGGGGCGTATACTCCGCCGGAAATCGGAACATTTATATTGATTGAAGGCGGGACGGTGTCGGCAGAGCCGCCATTGGCAATGTTGAATTCAACAGAATGGAAATTGGGGTTCCCGAAAGAGTCCTTGGCCCGGGCGGTGAGCAAATAGCGGTGGCCATCCACCCATTTACTCTGAGAAATGGAGGAGAAGCACCAATTCCTCGGAGTGGCCAAAGAAAACCAGGTGTTCGACGAGGAATTAAAATTAGCACCGTCCCAATATTTCACCGTATTGAGGTCTTCGATGGAAACCGCGGTTTCGACCAGGCTGTTGTTGTCATCGGCCGTTCCCCAAAGGCTGACCAGAGCCGAGGCGGGGTGAACCGATCCAGAGGCGGGAAAAACGACAAAAACCGATGGGGGAATATTGTCCTGGCCGGTGCCGGTGGCCAGATTCACCGAAAAATTTACCGTGGCGGTTGAAGACATGTTGTTGGCCATGTCGATGGACCGAACGCTGAGGCTGTAGGAGGATTGCATTTGGTCCCAGGCTGAAATAGGAACGGCAAGGCTCCAATTATTCGACCCGTCCGCTAGATTGATGAACTGTCCCGTTTGCCAAGTCAAACTAATTTTGTTCCAGAATTTGCCGTCGGCCAAACGCTGGATGGCGGCGCTGACATTGACCACCGCCTCATTGTCGTTGGCGGTCCCGTTCAAAAGGGCCAGCTGTGAAGAGGAATAAGTGGAGTTTTGAACAGGGAAATTGATGCCCGCGGTGGGAAGAACAATGTCTGTCGAAAGGGCCACGGTAAAGGTGACGGTATCCACGCTCGAGTTGAAATTGGTGTCATCGGCTTTCGCATAAATGGAGTAAGAGGTTCCCGTTGACCAGCGAACGTCGTTGCCGGGTGCAGTCCAATTCGCGTTCGGTCCGGCGAAGAACGCCGCTTCAGTGGCCAACCAATACCCTTGAGTGCCGGAAACGGAAAAATTCCAACACATGCCGTCAGAGTTTCGCCGAACTACGATTCTGACGTTGGCCAGTCCCTGATTGTCCTGGGCGGTCCCGCTAATTATCAACAGGCTTTGAATGGTGGGGTTGGAACCATCCGCCGGCGAAGAAATTTTCACCGCCGGAGAAATGGTGTCCGGAGGGGCGCCGAAACCGGGGATGAGATCGGTAACCCAGATCGGATCGGAAGTTTCGACAGCATTGGTCAACCCTAGCCAGCCGTGGAAAAACAAACCCGAATCATCATGGACGGTTTGGCCCGTTCCTTCGTTCATGGCCCAGTAACCGATTAGCCCTCCTTGCGCCGCATAAAAATGCTGGTACCTTTGGGCGTTGATCTCCGAGACCGAGCGGGTGTAATTCCAAATCCGGACTTCATCCAAAGTCCCGTCAAAACTTCTGTTCCTTGATTCGGAATTTCCCAATTTCAAGCCATAAGTGTTGGTCATGGCTCCGCTGGTATAGCCGGAGCTGTCCCATTTTCCGTCGATATATAAATTGGCGTTGCCAAAAGAATCCTTGGTTAACGCCACGTGGTGCCAATAAGCGTCGGAAATGGTGGAGCTGGAGGTCAATCCTCCCCCGCCAAAGAGCTGGAAGCGAATGCGCCGCGGGGAATCTTTGAGAGATATCGCCCAGCCGGAAGATTGGCCGGAATTGTCTTTGGAAACGAGGAATTCCTCCGCGGTGATATTATTGGTGGAGCGCTTGAACCAGAACTCCACCGTGCGGGATTCGTAATTGGTTATGTCAAAATTGGCTGAGGAGGGGAGATACACAACTTTGCCGTTCGCGACGCTGAATTTAAGCGCGAAATTCCCGGTTCCTCCCGCCGACTGTGTCCGTGTCGCAATCACAAGGCTGAAGTTAACGTCCGGTTCAGTGGAGACTTTGACTTTGAAATAGTAGCTCGCGTCCGGAGAAATGGAAGTGGCGTAATTCCGGCTATTCGCGTTCAACACTTCGGAGGAAACATAGCTCGCAAAGCTGGAATCGGTGGATAGGACAGCGGTATAGCTGACGCCCGATATGTAATTCCAATTCACATTCAACACGTCCAAACCGACAAATGAGAAATAAGGATTCAGAACGGTACCGGGGTTCGCGATTCCGGTGTGAGTACTGGTGAGGGTGAGATAATTTGAACCTGTCCCCCTCAAATTGACGGCTTTCACCCGGCTGAAATAGGTGGTGTCGGCGGACAAATCGGTGAAGGTGGCGCTGGAACTAACCACATTCAAGGTGTGAAGGCCCGAATTGAAAGACGGATCGGGCGAAACTTCCGCCGAAAAAACGGTGTAAAACGGGTTCCCGTTATATTGCCAGGCGAGGGTGGCCGAGGTTTTTTCCACCATGAGCCAGGAATTGGATGCCGGAATGGGATCATTGGCTAGGGTGGCCGTTGCTATGGTTTGGGTCCAAGGTCCCGTGCTTCCATTCAAAACCGCACTGACCCGTCCATAATAGGAGGTATTGACGCTTAAGGCGGCGATAATTCCGGAGAGGTTCGCTGTTACTGAACTGACGACTCCAGTGTCGAAGTTCGATGTGGGCGCCACCTGAAAGATGTAATTTTCGGCCGGGGGAGTTGAAGCGCCCCACCAGCCGGACAGATAAGTCATGCTCGCCCCACTGAAACCAAAACCCGAGGGCGAACTCACCGGCAAAGTTTTCGTTGAACCCAAATCGGTAAATTCAGTGGGGGTTCCTTCCAGGTTAAGGGACTGAGCCTGGGCGTAAAAGAGGGTTCCGCTGGGAAGGGCGGTAAATTGGGCCTGAGTATTCTTTGTCACCGAACTAAATTTGAGGGAGTAATTGCTAAACGAGGAAAGTTCCACATTAAAAACTGTCCCCTGCGGATTCGCCCCTTTTGTCCAGGAAACCGTGAGGGATGACATCCCCACACTAGAAAATGAATTGGCGGCCGGAGACGGAATGGCGGCGCTGGTGGCGGTAGGAATGCTCACACTCCAGCTGCTGGAGCTTCCCTGAATAACGGACAAAACCCTCGCCCAATAAGTGGTGTTGACCGCCAGACTTCCCACATTCTCCGATACCCCCGTCCCGTTCATGGAAATAACACCGCTCGAAAAATCCATCCGGGGTGAAACCTGGAGAGTGTAAGAATCGGCCGGGGGATTGGCGACATCCCATTGAGCGGTCAGATCGGTGGAAGACACCGCCACGAAACTCAAATTCGGCGGGTAACTTATGGAAAGCGTTTGAGTGCTGCTCATATAGTAAAAGTCCGTCGGGACACCGACCTTATTAACGGCGCGAACGCGGGCCCAATAGGTATTTCCGGGCTCAAGCCCCGTAAAAGTGAAACTCGACTGAGCTGTACCGGTCGCGATGACATTCATGATAAAACCGGAATCAGTGGAAAGGTGGACGTCGTAACCCGTTCCGAACGGATTGTCCCCCTGCCCCCAATTCACCGTGAGTGAAGAAAAACCGACGCCTGTCCAGGTGCTCGAAACTCCCAACGGCGTCATGACCGAAGTGGCGGTGGAAGCCCCTAAAACCCAGGAGCTCGTGCTGGGGCCGACAATTGAATTGATCCGGCTGAAATATATTTCGTTTATATTGAGGCCCGTGAAAATAAAACTGCCTGTGGTTGTCACCGTGCTTCCCGAATTGACATTGAAGCCCGAATCGGTGCCAATTTCGACGGTATATTTATCGCCGGGAGGAGAAGGTATATTCCAGGCGGCGGTCAGAGAGCTGGTGGAGGAAGCAATAAACCTTAAACCCGAAGGCAAAGCCGAGGTCAAGGTCTGCGTGCTGCCCAAATATCGGTATGAGGATGGATAACCCTGCTGATTTAGAGCCTTCACCTGGGCATAATAAGTTGTCCCTGGAAAAAGGCCGTCGAAATAAGAGGTCGTGGAAAATGTCCAGCGGGAATATACCTGCGAGCTAAAACCAGGGTCAGGGGACATTTCCACGATATATTTCGTCACCGTGCCGGGGTTTAAACCCTTTCCCCAGGTCACCGTGGCGGACGTCACCCCAACGGACACCCAGGTACTGCTCACGACGGAAGGCTGGGCGGCCAAAGTGGAAGTGGCGCCGGCGATGAGCCAATCGCTAAGGGAACTGTTCAAACCGGAACGGACCCGCCCGTAATAAGTGGTGTTGACCGGCAAATTGTCAAACCACTGGTAGGAAAAAATGGTTTGGGTGCTCAACTTGGGCGAAAAACCAGAGGATGTGCTCAATTCCACAACGAAATAACTTGGCGATGGAACAGGCGTACCCCAGGTTAAACCTAAGCCCTGCTCAGCCGGAAAGTTGAAATTCACATACGGCGGCGGATCTACGGGGAGAGTGGCGGCACACGCCACCGCGGTGAAAGAGGAAGGAGTGCCGTTCCAGCTTATCGTGTGAACCCGGAAATAATATGACGTGCCGACATCCAAGGATTGAAAAGTTGAAATCAGTAGAACCGTGCGCGAACTTTGCAGAACGTTTTGAAAACTCGAGAAGGAGGAGATTTGCGCCTCATAAAGCGCCCCCTTGGGATTTCCGTTCGCATCCCAGGTGACCGTTATGCTGCTGCGCAAAATCTCGGCAAACTCAAGGGCATCCGGAACTCCGGCCAGGGTCATTCCCTGCTGAGGGAAGTTGTAGCTTGTCGTGCCGTTATTCCACAGGGATCCGACCCTGAAGAAATAGGTGGTATTAAAAGACAATCCACTCAAAATGATTTCTGTCGCGTTAACCCCGGGGGTCGAAGCGGAAATAATGGCTCCGAATTGAAAATTATCGCTCGAAGCCTCGACGACAAATCCTTTTTCCGGCGTCATTGCGGCCCAATCCACAACGGCGCTCGACACAAAAATCGGCCAGACAGAGGTCCAGGCGGGCGCGTTTTGCACCTGGGCCCAGGCGGTGGCACCGTTGGACAACTCCGACCAATTGCCGGCTCTGTCCCCGGTCCAAACCCGGAAATAATATGTGGATGCGGGGAGAAGACCGTGTACATCCACGGCGGTCGTGGTCCAAGGACTCACTCCGCCGGTTGAAATATTCACCCGTTGCACATGGGCAGGTTGGTTTCCAGTCGGATTCCAACCCGCAAACGAGACATCCGTGGTGAACTGAATCATATACTGGGCCTGATTCAAAATTCCCTGCCAGCCGTTATCTCCCGGCGCCATCCAACTTAACTTAACCGTGGCCGCATCGGCTCCGGTTTGAGCCCCCAAGTTGTATATCGCCCCGGGAGGAACCTTTGTATTTATAATCCCGACGGGACTATAAGTGCTCGGACGAAGTCCCGCGTCAATGGATTTGACCCGGAAATAGTAGGTGGAGTCTGTTTTTAGGTTTGAGTAATTATCCCAGGGTGCGGACGATTTTATAACCACCCCATAGCGGGTGGAACCGTCGAAAATTTTCGGGGGACGCAAATAATTTCCCATAGCGGGTTTTTGATGGGAATAACTCTGAATGACCGGCGAACCAAAATCGGAGCTTGTTGCCGCCTGAACCTCGTAATAAAGGCCGTTCTGGGGGGTGGCACCCGCGTTGGTGTCGAGCCCCGCGTCCCACTTAAAAACGGCCCGCGAGTAAGTGCTTTCGGAAAATTCAAAACTGCCGGATACATTATTGGGAGGATATGGAGCCGTATTTGGAACTGTGGCACTGGCTATGTTCTTGTAAACCCGCAACTGGGGAACGTAACTGCCGCTTTGGCCCATTGCCAAAACATCCAAATCTCCGTCACCATCATAATCTCCGAATACGGCTTTTCCGAAATTCAATCCGCCTCCTGACCCATCGACATCGATGGGAGTGAAGAGGAACCCGCCGCTTCCATTGTTCTTATAAATTCTTAACTGCGGTCCACTGGGGCTTTGGCCCATCGCCAGGATGTCCAGCAAGCCGTCATTGTCGTAGTCCCCCCAAGCCACTGAGCCGTATTCAAGCCCGCCTATGCCTCCCCCGATTTCGATTTGAATGGAATCGAAGCTCCCGTTACCCTGATTCTTATAAACTCTCAATTGCTGGTTGTTGGAGGCGTCTTTTCCCAAAACCACAATATCGAGATCACCGTCATTATCAAAATCACCCCAGGCGGAATCCCCATTCCGCAACCCTCCGTTGGTTCCGTCCACATCTATCGGGGTGACATCGAACGAATCTAAACCGTTATTTTTAAAAACTTGCAATTGCGCATAACCAGATTGGTACCCGTTAACCAAAATATCCAAATCCCCGTCATTGTCATAATCCCCAAAAGATAAGCCCCCATTGCTAAATCCGCCGTTGCCGGCGACCACATTTATAAAAGGTGAAAAGGTCCCCGCGCCATTATTACGGTAAATCCTGAATCTGGTAATGGCGGAGCCGTCCAATCCCATAACAAGCACATCCAGGTCTCCGTCATTATCGTAATCGCCGAGATCGACATCTCCCTCGGACAAACAGGCTTGGGGATCGGGCTCGATCTCAATTGGCGACGCAAAGGTCAAATTGCCGTTATTCCTGTAATAACGGATGCGCTTATAGCCTGAGCCGTCAATTCCCGTCACCACCACATCCAGCTTCCCGTCATTATTCAAATCGCCAAGCGCCATTCGTCCATATGCCAGGCGATTATTGGCGGTGGGGTCAATGCTGTAGCTTGTGGAATTGAAGGTTCCATCACCGTTGTTTATAAAAACCTTCATTTGGTGCTGGGGAGTGGGGTTGGAGTCTTCACCCATCACCACAATATCGAGGTAGCCGTCGTTATTCATGTCCCCGAAGGCGACGTCACCATTTTTAAAACCGTTGTCCATCCCGTTAATGTCCATTTGGTTGGGGTCAAGGAGAGGGAAATCCCAGTTGAGGTTGTTTCCACCATCGACTGTGGCAAAATCGGGGACAATATTGTACCCGGGGCGGGCGTCCGAATCCTGAACGAAACAACCAGCTATAGTCAAACTGGACCCCCAATATCCCAACTTCCAATTGGCCGCATCCTGAGTCGATCTCAAGGTCGAATACCGGCATTCCAGGCCGGTCGCCACAGTTATGGTCGAGCCGGCTGAAAAATAAACGGTTGATCCCGGAGATAGAACCTTCAAATTATTGAAATCAAAATTCCCGGCGACGACGTTCTTGGGGCCGTTCAATTTCACCACGGACTGACCGGGGGTAAAACTTCCTCCTTGTTTAATCATGTCGCCGTTAATATTAAGCGTTGACCCATTCAGGTTTAACCAACCGTTTTTCTGGAAATAGAGATTATTGACAGTGATGGTATTGTAGTTGGCATATATATTTCCGGTGTAGTTTTTTATGGAAAAAGTGGCCACGGTGACGGAGGCGTCGATGTTGGCATTGCCGTTTCCTCCGCAGTTGGTATCGAAAACCACTTCAAAGCTGGAAGTGGGGACGCTGGCTCCGTTTGGCCCCTGACAGGTGGCGGACCAACTGGCGGTGTTGCTCCAATTCGAAGCGGCTGAAGCCACCCAAAATCGGACTCCGGTGTCAGGAAAATTCCAATTCACGTTTCCCGAGAGGTCGAGGCTAGTCCCGTCGGGGTTAATATTGTTCCCCGAGATGTGTGAATCCCGCACCGCCACTCCCTTGACGGTTTGGCTGGAGCCGACAAAATTTAAAAACCAGGCCTTGGTATCCACATCGGACTTGAGCGTGAGGTTTTGGAAATTAATCATTGAAGTGACCGTCTGGGTGGCCCCCCACTGGAAAAACAAGGTGGCCCCCGGGGTCAGGGCTCTAATTCCGTAAAACGTGTTGCTTCCGGAAATTTTCTGGTTCATCCCGGTAAAGTTGACCGTGGAAAAACCCGTTTGGAAATTTACGGTGCCCGCCTTGTGCCAATTCCCCCCCACTCTGATTTCATTGTTCCCGGCGCTGAAGGTTCCCCCCCCTAATTCAAAATTGATAATCACGGTCATACTGCTTCCATTCATCATGGTGAAAGAAGAACCGCTCATGGTGAAACTGCTGACGGTTAAAAATTTTCCGTTCGGAAGAGTGATGGACCCGGAATAGCTGGGATTAATATTGAAATTGGAAACGGTGCTGGAAACATCGATGAGGCAAGGGTTGGTTCCGGAATTGAATATGACTGTATCGGTTGAGACAGGAATACCGGCGGGACTCCAGTTACTGGAATTGCTCCAATTGCTGCCGGAGGAGCCGAGCCATGTCCGGTTAACAGCCAAAGCCATGGCATGGAAACTCAGCCAGACTAGAAAAGTTGCGGGAGTAACTTTCCAGATTTTTAACATGTAGTTTTCAATTTCCTTAAATCAAAGAAGCCGCAAAGACAACGATTTGAGTTTAAGGGGCACTCATGACAAATTGATGACAACGGGTATCTAATCTGGGGAATTTTCTCCTCAAAAGTACAAATATAAGGGATTAAATATGAGGGCGGGCGCCGAGAAATTCCTCTTCAATTTGGAACGAAAACTCAATCTGATTTTGAGAGGTTTGGGGTCCAAAGGCACGGAAAGGCTTGCGGCAAAGATAGTGATAAGAACAGAGAACATCACACCAGGGCCCGTGTTCCGAACCCACCCGATTGTCGCAAATCTCATTGTCCTCAATTATTTTGTCTATTTCGCCCACCAAAGCGAGGCTTGGATTGAGAAACCGGATTCCCAGAACCATCCCGTCAGACCGGGAATTAAACCGGTGGGCAATATTGCCACGGCATTCAAAAAGAGACCCTCCGGGGAAATGAAAATGGATTTTCAAGGCGGTTTTCTTTTTCAATTGGGGAAACCGGGATGATTCCCCGACGGAAATTGACATACCTCCCGCCGATATATTGAGCAGGATTGCTTCAATGTTTCTGCCGAGAAACGGCATGACCGGGCAAACTTGAACCGGAACCCGCACCGTTCTGTCCAGCTTAAGTCTCTGGTTTTTCCGTCGCTCTCCCATTCGGTCCTCCTTGAAGATAATTGAAATTTGCGTCATTCCTGCGAAAGCAGGAATCCATGGATTCCCGATATAAACATTCGGGAATGACGGTATATTGCAAAGCGTCCTTTAAAATCTAAATAAGGCGGAATATCTGAAAGTGTCCCCCAAATCCCCCAGAGGAACCCAGGAGAAATCCATTTCGAATTGGCGGAAACCCAGGCCGGCCCCGACAGATAAACCGTCGGCTCCCTTCGCATCCGCCGCGGAATTGTTGTATCCCGCGCGCAGGGCCGCTTTGAAATCACCCGCTATCGGCAAATTGAGCTCCGAACCCAATCCCAATTTAACATCGTTATCCCGGGGGACTTTCAGATCAAAGCCAAGCAACAGCCTCTTGCGGAAAAGTTGCGCCCCCACCCCGCCATCCAACACGGTGGGCTGCGGGTCTCCTTCTTCGGAAAATTTGACTTCCTCCCCAAAATGGCGAATCGCCAATCCAACGGAAAAAGGAGTATCCCCCAATTTCTTCAAAGTTCCGACATCCCCGCTCCATGTTCCGGCGGAAGCCGAATCGATTTCCTGCTTCAAATATCTCAAAGTGCCCCCGACTTGCCAGGTGGGATTTAAACTTCGCGCGTAGGTGAGCCCGTAGGCCGCATCCAAAGTGTCGAATTTCCCCTGGTAAGATTCGTCAAGGCCTCTTTTTTCCAGATCCTTCGCTTGGAGGGTGGCCGCCGAAAATCCGAACGCCCCCGCCTTGGTGGGAAGGGCAAAAGCGCCATATTCGTAGTCCATCCCTTCAAACCATTGCACGTGGGTGGCGGCGATTTCGGGCCGCTCAAGGCGCGCAGCGCCCGCGGGATTAAAATATAGGGCGTTCACGTCGTCGGCGATTCCGACAAACGCCTCTCCCATGGCGGTGGGCCTTGCGCCCGCTCCCAGCCTCAAAAATTGCGCGCCGCTGGTCCCCACATTTTTGCTGGTGGCGAAAACAAGGTTTGGAATATTCATAAATAGGAACGTCATTCCTGCGAAAGCGGGAATCCAGGTTTTAAACATGCTTGGATTCCTGCTTTCGCAGGAATGACGAACACTATTCCGCAGCTTTTGGCTCATTTGACCACCGCCATCTTGAAAAACCTTTCGTTTGCTCCGCCGATCTTAAAATGGGCGATGTAAACTCCCGAGGCGACTTTTTCCCCGTGATCGTTCTTTCCGTCCCACTCCAGGTAATAATGGGCCCCACCCGTCGCGATTGTTGTCCGGAGCGTCCGGACTTTTTCTCCTATAACGTTGAAAATCTCAATTTCCACTTCCCCGGACATCGCGGGGGGAATGCTCAATTTGATCATCGTCCCGTCGATGGTTTGACTGGCGGAATTTGACCCTGGATTTTGCAAAGTGACTATTTTGGACTTTAGGTTGAATGGATTAGGAAAATTAATGATTCTAAGGTCGCCTGTATAACCGCTCCCGCTGATGATCCCGGCGCTGGAATCAAGGACGGTAAAAACAGAGGCGTGGGAAATATTCACGCAGACGCGGTGATTGTCGACATCCACCGCCTTGTTTTCGTTTTCAAGGAGATACTCGTTGGTTCTTGAATTGTAATAGTAGACATTGAGCGAGAAAGGATCGGCGGCGGTTTCGTCATAAGCCAGGCACAGTTTGGCCTCTTTCCCTTGAGGGAAGAAATGGCTTACGCCTTGAGGTAAAAACACATCATAGAAGGAACTGAACGGATTGATATCGGCGGCCATGGCCTTCACGATGGCCGAACTCATTTCGCTTGGGTAAGCAATAAACCCAAGTTTCTTCGCTTTCGCCATCACCCCACCGCCCAAACTAATTGGCGCCTCGGAAACCAGGGTTCCGGCTGTCTCCGCCACACGGAAAGTCACGTCCACTTCCAAATTGGCGCTATCGGTGGAGGCGGTATCGGTGCTGACGAAGGTTCCCGCCTGGGCTGTAAATTCCGACGGGTCGTTATCCAACTGAATTGACCCTCCGCCAAGGTTCGTCAAGCGCTTGGAACGACTTTTTCCAATGCCGACGTAATAAGTAAACGTCTTCGCGGCGGTGAAATTCTGTCCCGTCGCGCTGTTGATCGAATTAAAGGTGCCCTCAAAATCAAGTTTGAATTGTGTCTCGCCCTGAGCGGGAGTGTACGTCACAAGAATTCTCCTCCGATCAGAGGAGAGCCCATTGTCCGGATAAGTCAATGTCCCATTCGCCTGGCCTTGGTGTTTGGTTATGATTTTTGACGGGTCGGAATCATCGGTGGTTTCATTCCGCAACGCCTTGGTAAATTCAAACTGAATGTTAATGACGCCGTCCAAGCCACGGGAAGCCTGGGTGAAAATCTCCGGTTGCTTGTCCTCCATTTTGAAATCCCTTTCAGTGTTGGTATTAACCACCAAATTTGAAGCCAGGGAATAAACTTCGTTGTTTTTATTGAACAATAGGACGGAATAAGCTTTATCCGGCTGAAAACCAGCCAAGGAATAGCTGAGAATGTTCCCGGACGGGTCAGTTTTCAGATACCCCACGATAAGTTCTTCAAAACCATTTCTGACGGCAACCAGGGCGTCAACTTCCGAAGTATTGGGAACGCTCCCGTCGATTTTGGTCAAATTGCCCGAAAGAACAGCACCCGTCGATAAAATGACATCGCCGATATCCGTGTTTGTCTCTCCTACCTCAATATTCCTCACCGCCTTGCTGGCGTATCCTTTGGCCAGAACCCACAGGTCATAACTGCCGGGAAGCAGTCCCAGAACGGAAAATTTGCCATCGGGATCAGTCATCTGCTCGATGTTCCCCAAAGGATTACCTTGCGGCACATCCCCCCTCCGGTTCATCATAATGCTTGCTCCCAACTGGCTATTGCCGCTCTCCCCCCCGAAGGGGACCTCAATCTGGTTTCCATCGACCGCAAGCGCCCTTCCGGAAACGCTCCCTTTGGCCACTTCCAGCTGGAAGCTAACGGTGGCTACATTCTGGGTGTCCACCTGGTTCCTCAAAACCGTGCCATAAAGAACGTTTGATCCCGTCAAAATTTGATCTTCACCTTTATTTGGCCTTGGAGCCGCCACTATGTCGTAGAATCTTTTCCCGGTTTTATCGATCCCATAGAGAACGTACTGGCCCAATTGATCGGTGAAACATTCAAGGCGGGAATTCCAATCATTATTATTTCCTTCCCCCGACGGGTAGCCTTGGACCATGATGTTCGGCAAGGGGGTTCCCGCTTTGTCAGTGACCACTCCGGTCAACTGGCTTCCCTCCGTCAAATTAACGACCCCCAAATCATAAGTCGCCCCGGCCTCAACTTTAATCCCTCCGATGGTTTTCGGGACAAGCTGTTTTTTGCCGCTCGCAATTTGGTCATTGCCTATGAATCCGCTCATGTTTCTAAAAATTACATCGAACGTTCCGGGATTGGTGTAAATGGAAAAGTAACCGTTCCCGTCAATCAAGGGATTTTGGGCGTTGTTCCAGCCCCCCTCAAACCAGGGGTCAGCTTGGGCGGCGATTTCGAATGAGTCGGAAATATACTGGCTGGAGTTGTCCTGAGTGATGAGAATATTGGAAGGTTGAATTTGGATTTTCCCTTGGATTTTGGCGGCGCGAAGAAGTGAAATGTCTTTGTTGGTCAGATTGGAAGAAACGATATCGATAGTGAGATCTTTGGCGGAATACTTTTTGGGGTAACCGCAGTCTTCCGTGGATAGAACGTACGTTCCGGGCGGAATCCTGTCCAAATTGTAAGTTTTTTGGGTGTCCTGCAAATTAACGGTCTTTTCAACGATTGAATCTCCACTGCTATTTTTCAATCTCAACCTGAGGTCCCGCCCCGGTGATTCGGAAATTCCGCTGGCGACCCGAATGGTTCCCGAAACGTTATAGCCATCCGTCAGCGTGAAATCCTGGTCGGTTAAATCCCCCTTAACGTAAACAACGCGGGCAATCTCGGCAATTTCCTTCCCATTGGCTGTATTGCCGTCCATTTCCCCGTTGTTGGAAAGAAGGTAAGTGCCCGGAGGAATACGGGAAATTGTGTAATTCCCATCAGAATCATATGTCCCGATAAATACGGAATAGGGGTCGTATGGGGGATAATCGGGATCGGGATTAATGGTACTTTCGGAGCTATATTGATTCACTTTTACCGCCATAATTCTATTGGCGGGAAATGTCCTATGACTTATTGTGGAAATGGAGATGTCCGAGAATGTGGTCGGAGTGCTACCGTCAACGAGATAACTCAGCGAATTATAAACACCGCTTGCCGAGGACGTTACCTTGCCCGAAATGGAATATACCGGCCCGCTCATGTTGATATCGAGCAATGTTCCCTTTCCATTGACCGCCTGAAAACTTCTCTCAAAAAGGGCACCAGTCGGGGAATAAAGAGCTCTTAAGTTGAAGTAATTAGTCCCGAGGCCGCTGATCTGGTATGTCGGGCCGGTGGCCGTAAATACCTGAAAATTATTATCCCCGCCGCTGGACTGAATTTCAATTTTAAGTTTTCCGTAATCTTTGGGAGGCTGGGAAGGCAAGGTGATCGAACCGGTGACGAAGCCCGAAAATTGTTTGAAGACAATGTCCTCGGAGCCAGCGCCGTTTTTAATGGTCACCCTGGTGGGGCCGGGCGGTTCCTTCTCAAAACCCGGGAGATATATCCAGATTTCGTAAACTCCATCGGTCAGGCCCGTCAGAAGATAAGGGGCGCTGGTGGAGGTGGAACTGGAGGAAATTTGAACTTGCGCCCAGGCGCCGAGGTTGGTGACAAAAGACCATGCATTCAGGTTGAGGTTGATGTTCCCCGTCAAAGAATCCGCCAAACTGCTTGAATCGCCATTGATGGTGATCGTCCCTGTGGCTTTTCCTCCCGTGGCAAACGGTGGGAATTCCACCAGGTCAGGTTCCACTCCCGCAACAACAGTGACCGCAGCAGTCGAAGGGGCGTAGCCCGGCGCATAGGCCCGGAGAGCATAGTGGCCTGGGTTTACACCGCAAATAATAAAGGTTCCCGTGCTGGAGTTGGGCTCAAAACCCCCGCCCCCCCAATAGTGGGAAGAATAACTATTCATATTGTCGATCGCGCCGTCGAAATCGCTGTCGATACCTGCCTCGACATTAAACCAACGACCGTTATTTTGAACGTCGGCTACGGGGATGGTGACAATTCCAGTAATATCGGCGCTCTTAGCCAATTGAACAGGAGGATAGTCGGTATCGGCGCTGATTTGGAAATTTAACCAAGGCCCCGTGCTTAGGCCGGGAATGTTAAAGCGGACGTTGTAAGGGGTGGCGGGTTTTAAATTTAAGATGACGTTCGTACTGAGAGTATCTGAAAAATTGTTTCCCATATCGGCAGTCGATTTGCCCACCCCGAAATGGACGTTGGCCCAGGCATGCTTATCCCCGGTGACTGCATCGGCGTTCAAATTACCGTAAATCTCGGGCATATAGCCCGTATTCGGGCGGGTCAGCGTCAATTTAAGCTGCGCGGCCTTAACCAAAGTTACAGTCGAAATAGTAATAGTATTTGTATCATTTTGAATGCTGACGCCTCCGTCAGCTGAACGCCAATCATCGTAACCGGTTTTCCTCACTTCCAAGGTATAATTCCCGGGTTTAAAACCATACAGGGCAAATTTTCCATCCGAATCAGTTGGGCCCCCTCGCCCGCCCGTCGGCCCGTACAGATTGACGCCGGCGTCGGCCACAGGCCCATTGGAATCAACCACTGTTCCTTGAACTCCCAGAGTCACCGCCTCGATACTTAAAGAAGTGTCTTGAATAGCTCCTCCTTCAGCCTGAATTCTCACTCCATAATTCCCAGACGGAGCGATTCCGCAAGGATTCCCTGGGGTACAAAACCATCCATTCCAGGAATATCGCCCCCCGTTACCCCATCCCCCAAATTGCATAACCGGATTCAAATAATTGACCAAATCGGAAGAAATTGTGATCTGCCATCCAATTTGGTCGCCTATGGAGAAATTGACGAAAACATTATCATTGGGACCTCCCGCCGGTGTGAAAGAAACATGAGTTGTCCCGGGAGACGGAGTTCCGGTGTCGATAGATACTCCGGTGATTCCGCTCGTCAACGGCCTCACCCACATGTAATTATCCGACACCCACGGATTGCCCAATTGATAGGAAATCCTCACTGTATGGTTGTTAGGATCTCCCATATTGGTAATCCGGTAATAAAAAGTGGCGAGGGACTGACCTGAGGCAATGGAAATGGGGCCGGAGAGAGGTACCAAGGGAAGGTTGTTGTTCGCAGAAACCGTGGCACTGGAATCGCTGAAGTAGCCCCAGTTCGAACCGTTCTGCCCCCGGTAGGTTGCGCTCGCGTCGAACAAAATGGTTGAGGTGGCCGGAACGACGTTATTGCATTGGTCGGCCACGGAGACATATATTGGGACCACCTGATTTAAGGGGGCCACCAAATTGTAATTTGAAAATCTGAGTTGAGCCGGGTCGCCTGGCGAAGGGGTGAGAGTGGTGTTAGACCCGGTAATTTCCGTCAAGTTACCCCAGCGCTGTTGTTTGGCCAGAATTCGAAATTTATTGTCGGAGTAATTCCCGCAGGTCCAGGCGTTGTAGTGAAATCTGACAACGTCTCCTCCTACAAGCATTCCGCTGTCCACATGAGCGATTATCATTTGCCCGGAGGTGTCGAGACTAAGGGAAGCAGTAATCCCAGCTGTTGTTAACGAAACTCCGCCCCAATAGGAACCGGGAGATTTGTCCGGCTGAGTCCAATAATCGGGGACCCTGACCACCACCTCGCCGCCCGCCATGATGCTGGAGGCATCGACTGTAAAAGAAATGGTCGTGGGGGTTAACAATCCATATATGATGCTCGGAGTGTCGAGGTTCGCCGAACCCTTCCCGTCCATTGAACCGGCAATTCTTGCTTGAGCGGTGGCCGCGTTGGATAGATAGGAATCAATTCGATTTGCTCCTGACCCCTGACTAACCACCATCATGAAACGGTAGACGACCCCTTGGTTTAAACCTGGAATTACATAACTCATCAGAGTATTGGCAGGACTTGAAGAGGGACCAGAAAGGTATAAGGGAGCGACACCGATCGAATTGGCAGCGCCCCAATCAAGGTATGAAGTGGAATTGAAGATCTTAAAATCGTATTTAATGGTGTAATAATCAACGGCAACAATATTGGTCCAGGTCAATTGGATTGAGCCGGGGGTCGATCCGGGAGAGGCTACCAGATCAGTTACGGGTTGAAGATTGCTGGCGCAGGTAAAACCAGCCGGGCACCCCACCAAGGCCAGAAAAAAAAAGAGCTTGGACGCTCTTCGGCATATATCATCAATACTCATAGTGGAACCCAAATAAATAATTTGAGTTACTATAGTTGTAGCGGTATACCGCCTCGTAGTTGTTGTTGGATCGGCTCCGGCCGAAAGTCGCGTTGACGGTCAGCCGCAGGGACCGGGCCAAAGGATAGCTGTATCCGAGCGTAATGTCGGTCTCGGTCGTGGAAAGCTTTTCGGTGTTATAAGCGCCGTCCACCGTTTGGGTTACCCGATCCGAATAATCCCTTTTGGAATAGGAATATCCGACGTTAAACATCATCGGTCCGGAGGGTGTTCTAACCAGGGAGAACGATACTTGGGTGCCGATTTGATTCTGAGTGTAGCTGTAAAAATTCGGTATGAATTTGGTAACCCGCGCGTCGTAGTGATTCTGGTTGGAATCCATCGCCGAATAAGAGTAAAAGAGCATTGTGCTCAGGCTGGATTTGACCGACACCGGGAAGGCCCTCTCCATCGATAAATTGGCCCCCAAATAATTGTCCTTCCTTTTTTCCGGGGTCAACAAACCGGAAGCGGCCACGACGGTTTGGCTGTCATAGAGCCGGGGAGAATAAAAAACCTGGTAGCTATTTTTAATCGACCAAACAAATGGGGTCGCGGCCCGCAGTGAAAGAAGGTGCACGTTGGCGTCCAGCACGTTGCTGCCCGCGTATTCCCTGGCCAAATCATTTGAGGCCTGCGAAGATTCCAGGGACTTGTAATTGGGAAATTTCAAAAGCGAGAAATCGTAGCCGAGGGCCACAAAAGCCCCGTGGAAATCCCTTTCGATCTCCGTCCCGATATTGGCGATATTGTAATCGTAAAGGCCGTTGGTGAAAGTTTCGTTGGTGGTTTCACGGAACCATTTCGTCCTGTACCCGATATTTTCCCGCAGTTTCCAGTCACGGTTCAGGCCATGAACTGCCTTTAGATTCACCCCGTTTTCCCAGGTATCCTGAAATAAGGTGTTCCCGCCGGCCAGTTCCTCCGCCGAACGGGTGCCGCGGTAATTCGTGTAAATAGTCGGGATGAGAGCGAAGCGGTTTGAGTAGCGGACTGCCGGCGTCACATTCATCAGGAAATTTCCGGCGAGGGCGCTGTTTTTACCTTCAAAGTACCACTGCCCCATCGATGCGTCTCCATTGATGACAGGGAGGAAGGTCGCGCTTTGGAGCTTTTCCTGAAATAGAAAAGCGGCCGTAACCGCCATTACGGCCACCCAATATCTTCTTTCCCGAGACTTTATCAACATAAATCCTTTTTCTATTGCATCATTCCGGACATGATTCCAATGCGAGGATCAATGACCAAATTGATTGAATCGCTCATTTCATCCGCCTTGACCTTTTGCTGGTAATTCCATTTGACGAGCTCGTTTTGGTAAGCCGCGCTGGTGGCTATTCCGGAAAATGCGCTCGTTGGAGCCACGTTCCCATGGTCATCAATTATGTAGTTGTCAAAAACGGTCTTTTTCCCATCCGGTTCGGGGTAAAAAAGGGTAAGGCGGTTATAAAGAGAACCCGTGCCGGAGGGATATTCCGACGCTGTGTAAATGGGCTTATTCACCCAAACGGTTTCGGTTTCGTAGGCGGCAGAAAGGGGCCTTGTTATTCCTGAAGCTGGGGCATAGGATGTTTTCAAGGCATTGTTGATGTAATAATTGTAATTGTTGAACCGAGTTTTCCAATAAATATCGCCGCTCCTCAGATTTCGATATGTACCCCCGTCGTTCACCGCGATTTCCTTAGCTGCATTCACTTCGTCAGCGTTCACCGGATTTAAGGTGTCTTTTATAGGGTTGTAAACGTTATAGTAATCTCCCACCTGAGCGGCCGCCGGAACGGTCTTGGTGATACTCGACTCGTCCTTGTCAGTGAGTATGTAATCATCATCAACCAATTCAATTTTGACGAGGTGCCCTCCCGTGGCCGAATCCTTGATGCTGTCGTGGGTATTGGACATATACATTTCATATTCTTTCAGGTAATAATCGGGGGCGTCCTTCAGCCTCCCACCCATCTGTCCAAGGGCGATAGACAAATCCGTCGGAAGGGTGGTATTAAAGGTCCCCTTGTAATAAAAGTAGTCAAAACGGGTGGGCCGCTCGTTTAAAACCACCAGTTTAAATTGATCTGCCCGGGGCCGCATAATGTATTCCTCGATCCGGACCCTTTGACCATCGACATCCACCATTGATTTCCCCACTTGGTAGTCGGCATTGCGGGATTCTTCGGCCGCCATGGATACCACGCGGTCCTTATCCTGAGTCGCCACCACTTCCGCCCGGACATCAACGCGGTTCAAGGGAACGGCTCCCATCCGAATCGGGTCTCCAATTTCACCCTCCAGCCCGAACCGAAGTTGCTCCCCCGGCTTCACTATGACTTCTTTCGCCAAATCTCCCAGCTTGGAAACTCCGACCGAACCTTTCCTGACTTCAACCATCATTTCCTGAGATTCCTCGCTAAATTCAACTTCAAAATCAGTTCCGCGAACGCTTGCCACCCCGATAGGTGTTTTAATTTTGAACGATCCTTCGCCCTTCATCCTCGTCACAATCGCCCGGATGCGGCCGCGAATCAATTTAATGGCTTTCTGAATTGAGGAAAGTTCCTCCATTTCAGCCTGAGAGTTTTGTAAAAGGAGGATCTTGGATCCGTCAGCCAGCTTCACCCGGGCCAGGGATTGTTTCCCCGTGCGAATTTCATCCTGGGTTTTAAGAATTTTATTGGCTGAAGCTTTTTGCCAACCTTCCTGGCCCTCAAGTTTCACTTCCACTTTTCTCCGGGCTGATTCAACCCGGGCTGATTCCCTTTGGCCCAATTTAACCGGAGCCGGTGGCGCAACCTCGGAAGCCGCAGGCCCTTTCACATCGGGAGAGGAAGTACTCTGGGCTGGCGAAGAAACATTCTGGGCGGGGGCTGACACATTTGATGTTGGAGAAGCCTCATTCGAAGCCTGAGGAATCGCTTTCGCAGCGGGGGTGGAACTCGTATTTGAGGGAACAGTTCTTTTAACCCTTTTATGTCTCCGGTGAGGTTTAGGTTGAGTGGATTGAGAACTGCCCAGGGCGGGTTTCTTTGGGGGAGCATTGTTAGGCTCGGCCCCCCAACCTCCCACGGACAATGCGGCAACCAGGTAAAGAGAATAAAAAAACCGACAAGACAAATATCTCATAGTGCCCTTGCCGGTCATAATTGTGGAGTCTAGATTCACCATGTCTCCAATAAATATATTTTTCGGCAACTCGGCCCGCCCTTGCCTAAATTCGGCAGTCGGCGCCGGAGTTTTGCGAACCCCAATCACTTGGGGGGTGCCGGTTCAACCTTTTTGACCTAAAGTTTGAACCACTTTTTCAAGTTTTGTCGGTCAAAAAAAACAAAAGAAACAACTTAAGAAAATATATACCGTCAGTTGGTCAATAATTCAAGAGGTTTTATTGACGGTAAATCGTTAATGATTTGAGGCGATTTTTAGGGGTGATTTATTCCGAAAAGCCGGAAGGCGTTTTGAGTGGATATTCGGGCGACTTCTTCCGGAGATGAATTTTGGGTTCCGGCCAGGTATTGCCCAATCTGGGGAATATAGGAGGGCTCGTTCCTCTGTCCCCGGTGATTTTGTGGGGGCAAGTAGGGACAATCAGTCTCAAGAACAATCCTTTCCAACGGGACAATCGCGAGTGCTTCCCTTAATCCTTTGGCATTGGGGTAGGTCAAAGGGCCATCCACTCCAATATAAAATCCCAGATCCAGAAGATCTTTGGCTTGAGAAGTGTTCCCGGAAAAACAATGGATGACTCCTCTCGACGCGCCCCCGGACTTGAGCAAGGGAATCAAGTCCTGATAGGCCTCCCGACAATGAATGATGAGCGGTTTTTTTTCGGTTTGAGCCAGCCGAATTATTTTATTTAGGACTTCCACTTGAACTTCTCGGGAAACGGAGCTTTTGGCGTAATCGAGGCCAACCTCCCCGATCCCAACCAACCTTGGATGCGGCAGGAATTTTTCCATCTGCCGCATTAACTCTTCATTTAGGCGGTCGGAGAAATAAGGATGAAGTCCTAACGACCACCAAATGTGGTCAGGGTACAGATCAGATAGTTTCCGCGCTTTTTCCCATTCATCGGGGGCTTCTCCAATTTCGACAATGTAATTTACCCCGGCAGAAAAAGCTCTAGCAATGGCTTCTCTTCGGTCCGGGTCGAATTTGGCATCGGCTAGATGCGCGTGGGTGTCAAACCAAATATTTTCCATAAAAAAGTCATCATCCTCCGCGCAGGATCGTCATTCCTGCGAAAGGTCGTCATTCCCGATAGAGACTTTCGGGAATGACGACCTTTCGCAGGAATGACGGTATTTCATGATATTTTAATTCTGTGTTTTATGGAAACGGCGGGAAGCAAGATATATGGCCGCGGCGCAAAGCAAAGCCAATGCTCCCAGATTTCCCCACACCACAGAAGGCTCTCCTCCTTTGAGCATGATGTTGCGTAAAAGCGTCACAAAAAACCGGAGCGGGTTCAAATATGAAACTATTTTAAAGAAGAGAGGTATATTGTCGAGTGGAGCCATTACTCCCGACAACTGAATCGCGGGGAAAAGAAAAATGAACCCGCCCAGCATCGCCTGCTGTTGATTTTTCGCGAAAGTGGAAATGAGCGTTCCCACGCTCACCGTCGTGCACACGAAAAAGAACGAAGCCAAAAGAAGTTCCCACATCTCTCCCCGGAAAGGAACTTTAAAAATACCGATGGCAACTCCGAGGACGAGCGGCACGTCAATCATGGCCAAAAGAATATAGGGAATCGTTTTTCCAAGCAGGACCTCCCAGGTGCCAACGGGAGCGGAAATAAGAGTTTCAAAAGTTCCGAGCTCCTTCTCTCGCGCCATCGACATTCCGGTCAAAATCACAGTCAATAGACCCAGGATCATGCTCATGACCCCGGGGACGAGGAACACCGCGGTCCGCATGGAGGGATTGAACAGCATTCGGACATTCAGTTCCAGTGGCGGGGAAGGGGGATTATTTCGGTCCCTTATCCGGGTCAGGTTTTGGAGAATCGATTTAAAATAATTTTCGATTCCGCGAGCGCGTATGGCGTTGGTGGCATCGATCAAAAGCTGGAGCCGGCCTTCCCCCCTCTCCACGGATTTCGTCAAACCGCCGGGGGGAACAACCACGACCGCGTCGGAATACCCCGATTGTATTAATCGTGCGGGATCATCAAACTGCCGCTGGCCGGGAACGAACCACCCCGAAGCGAGCGCGTGTTCTTCCAATTCGCGCGCCATCGTATCCTGGGGTTCATATAAAACAACCAGGCGTATGTTCCTCACTTCCGTGGAAAGAGCCAAGCCAAAAATGGTCACCTGGATCATGGGCATCATAAAAATGAGCATGCGCATCCGCACGTCCCGAAGAGCCTGGAGTAACTCTTTTTTAATAAAACCCGCCAAGGTAGGGTTCATCATTCGAGGTCCTTTTTAAATTTTTTCGCCGCGACAGCCAGAAATAAAACGTTTAAAGCTGCCAGAGCGAGGAGCGGCTTGGTCAAATCGAAAACTCCCGCCCCACGCAAAAATAGACTCCGGCAAATTATCATGAACCACCGGGCCGGAAGAACGGAAGTAAGATATTGAAAGAAAGAAGGCATGCTCTCCACCGGAAAAATAAATCCGGAGAGAAGCAGATTCGGCAGCAACCCTGTGATTTGGGCCAACTGCATGGCCAGCTGCTGCTGGCGGGTGATAACTGAAATCACCATCCCTTGCGAGAGGTTCGTGGTCAAAAACATCAGGCAGGTGACTAGAAATAATAGGTGGTTTCCGCGAAAGGGGATGCCGAACCAAACCCGCGCCGCGAAATATACCAGCGCCACTCCACCCAGGCACAGAACTGTGTAAGGCGCCAGTTTCCCCGCCATGATCTCCATGGGCCGCACGGGTGTGGAAAGCAACAGCTCCATTGAGCCTGTTTCCCATTCCCGGGCCACGGTTAACGCGGTCAATAAAATTGAAAGGATCCCCACCACCACAACCACCAGTCCCGGCACCACAAACCAACGGCTGTTAAGTTCGCTATTGTAAAGGAACCGCGTCTGCAGTTTCACCAACTCTTCGGCTTCCCGGCCGACAATCCTCTTTAAAGCGGCCGTGTTAACGCCGGTGAGGTAGCTGGCGATAATTCCCGCTGATTGGTTGTCCGCACCGTCAAGGAAAAGCTGGACTTTAGCGGTTTGCCCCCGTCGGATATTTTTGGCGAATTCCGGCTCGATCACCATAACCGCTCTCGCCTTTTCTCCCTCGATTAACTTTATCGGGTCGGCCGCCTTATTGATTAAATCGACCCGGAAGTATTTAGAGGCCGAAAAAATTTCCACAAATTCCCTGGATAGAATCGATTGGTCCCGATCAAAAACGATGAGCCGAATGTCCCGCGTGTCGAAATCAAACACATAACCAAAAAAAACGACCATCATCACGGGAAGGCCCACGGCGATAATGAGCGTGAAATAATCCCGGAGAATATGGTGGACTTCCTTTTTGGCAATTGAGCCCGCCCTTCTCCAAACGAAACTTTTCACCGGCTCCCTCCTTCAACCAGCCGGATAAAAACATCCTCGAGCGACGGCTTGATGAACCGCGTCTTAAAACCCGGCGGCAAAACCCGGAGAAGCCCTTCCTCAGCCCGCTTATCTTTCAGGACGGCGTGGAACCTGAGTCCGTGCGGCTGGAGGCTCAATATTCCAGGACTTTGCTTCGCTTTATCGATCCAAGCGGGCGGAGCGTTTTGCGGAGGTTCTATTTCCGTCAACTCTTCAGGAAATGTTTCGCTCTTTAACCGGGACGGGGTGTCCAAGGCGATGATTTTTCCCGCGCTCATGAGGGCAATTCGGCCGCATTCTTCCGCCTCATCCATGTAATGGGTGGTGACAAAAACCGTCTTTTTCATCGCGGCCAGATTCCTGATGAGCGCCCAGAAACGCTCCCGCGCGACGGGTGACACTCCGGCCGTGGGTTCATCCAAAAAAATAATCTCGGGCTCATGGAGAAGTGAAACGACAAGCGACAACTCCTGCTTGATTCCCCCCGGAAGGTCCCTGACAAGAGAGGAAAGCGGAAAAGAAAAACCGACAAATTTCAGTAGTTCACTTTTTCTATTTTCAAAATAGGCCCTGTCCAGTTTTCTTAATGCCGAGGCGAAGTCGAGATTCTCTTTAACCGTGAGATCGTTATAAAGGGTAAACCGTTGGGACATGTATCCAACCTTCCGTTTGATTTCATCTCCCCCGCCGTTTTTGAACTCGAACCCCGCGACTTTCACCGTCCCGGCGGTCGGAAGGAGCAGTCCGCACAAGGAACGAATGGTGGTGGTTTTTCCGGCGCCGTTGGCGCCCAGAAAGCCGAAAATCTCTCCCCGTTGAACGGAAAAGGAAATGCCGTCCACCGCGGTAAAATCTCCGAATTTTATCGTGAGGCCTGATACCTCTACGGCCAATTCCGCCGGACTCATTGCACCGCCGCCTTTTTCATCGCGAAAAATAACTCCTGAAAATTGGCGACGCCTTCCCTTTGCAGAATCGCCCTTGGCTCGCCGCCAAAGAAAATCTTCCCCTCGTCCAAAAGGTGGACTGAGCTGCACCGCTCCGCTTCATCCATGTAGGCGGTTGATATGATTATCAATATTCCCTCATCTCTGAGGCGGTAAAGAAGCTCCCAAAACTCCCGCCGGCTGATGGGGTCAACGCCATTGGTCGGCTCATCAAGCAGTAGAACTGCGGGAGATTGGAGGAGAGCGCACATCAGACCCAGCTTCTTGTACATCCCGCCCGAAAGTTTTCCCGCCGGGCGGTTTTCAAAGGGCTCTAGCCGCGTCAAGCGTAATAGCTCGGCCTTTTTCTGGCCGTAAATATCAGGGGAGATTTGATAAAGATCGCGAAAGAAATCCAAATGTTCGGATATGGAGAGGTCGGCATAGAGGCTCTGCTGTTGCGGCATGTAGGCCATAAAAGGACGGATTTCCTCAAATGGAATGGGACCGGAAGGCCCAGAAAAAGTGATGGTTCCCTCGTCCGACTTGAGCAGACCCATCAATGTCCGTATCAAAGTGGTTTTGCCGGCGCCGTCGGGACCGATCAGGCCATGGAGCCTACCCGCATCAAAAAAGGCGGTAATCCCGTTTAATGCTATGGTGGAACCACGCCTTTTTCGAATCTCCTTCAGAGCGATGCTGATTCCTGAAAAACTCATTATTTCGGCAATCTAACCTCGACGGTCATTCCCGGCTTGAGGAATCTGTCGGAATTTTTAAAGGAAATTTTTATCCCGTAAACCAGCCGCGTCCGTTCCTCCCGCGTCTGGACATTTTTCGGAGTAAATTCAGCCTCATCCCGGATTTGAGAAATCCGGCCCGGAATCTTCTTCATGCTCATCTCCGGGATGAACCCATCCACTGTCATATTCACCATTAGCTTGGACAGGAGCGGCTGAGGGACATAAACATAGGCCCAAACCTCATCCAAATCGGCGATGGTCAAAAGCTTCATTCCGGGATCCACCAGTTCCCCGGGCTCATGGTAGCGGTCCAAGACGACGCCGTTCAACGGGGATTGAATTTCACACCAGGAAACGCGGAGAGCCGCGTCATCCCGCTTGAACCGCAATCTTTCAAAGGCGTCATCCGGCATGGAACCGCTCGCGTGGAGTTTTTTCCCGCGCTCAAAATCCTGTTCCGCCAGTTTCGCGGCGAGCTTGTAGTCTTCACCGCCAATGGTGACGAGAGGTTGGCGCACTTTGACGACGTCCCCCTCCTCCACTGTAACCGTCGAAATGACCCCGGCAACCTGAGGTGACAAATTCACCTCGGTCGCTTCGACTGTTCCCGCGTAAAGAAACTCCCCTTTATAAAAAATCCTCCAGGCCAAAAATCCGATTCCGGCGGCGACGATCAAGATTACGATTGCCTTCTTCATTATTTATCTCCTATTTAACAGCCAAACTATCCAGAATGGCCAGCTGAATTAAAATCTGAACTTCGTTGCGAACTGAGGTGACTTTGGTTTGAAGAACCCGCAAATTGGCCGTTTCCACATCCAAATATGTTGAACTGCCGGCTTTATAGGAATCATAAACGAGTTTAGAGAGAGTCTCCGCCTCAGCCACGGATTCACGGTTGACTATTTCCTGGGCCTTGAGGCCCTTCAGGGAATCTTGCGCCTCCTCCCACTGGCGCGTCAAATCCAACCCCGCTTGATCCCGCCTCCCTTCCCCGGCTCGGGCTTCGGCATCCTGGGCACGGGCTTCATGAACAATTTGATTTCCGGAAAAAATGGGGAGGCTGGCCGTCGCCATCAATGTTTTTTGATTTATTGGTTCAAGCACGGGGCCGTTGGGATAATCCCGGGTGGCCTTGGCGGATAGAGTTAGCGTCGGTCCGTGACCTCCGCGAATGGCTTGGGCCGATTCCCTGGCCGCTTCGGCCGCGTGTGTGAGAGCGAGAATTTCGGGGTGAGATATGTCCAGGTTCGAATGAGCGGCAGGAGAAAGTTTTCCCTTGGATTCCTCAATCGAGTCAAGGCTCACAAAAAAAGTGGGGGTGTCGGAGCCGACCGGAAGCTTATTTTCCATGCGCCCGTCCATCGGGACCGACGGGTCCATCCCTTGGCCAAGGCCCGTGAGGGTAAAAAATTTCCGGAGTGCCCCCGCCAATTCCACCTGGGCCTGTCGCAACTCCCTGACCCGATTAAACACTTCTCCGTGTGCGGACAGGGAATCGATCCGGCTCAATGTCCCCGCTTTTCGGCGGAGGCTAATGTCCCTATATTGATCCTGCACGAGCTTCAGGGAATCCGCCAGAAGATAAACTTCCTCCAAGGCCAACTGGACCATGAAGTAAGCGCTCCGTGTTTCCAAAGAAAGTTCCCTTTTTAGGGCTTCGAATTCGTTTTCCTTGGATTTGGCGATCAGGTCCGAACTCTTCCACCGATTATAAAGCTGGCCAGAGGAAAAAACGGTCCAGGAAATCTGGGGACCGAATGAATAATTTTTATTATCGCCAAATTGAATGGCGGGAGAAGAAGGCACGGGTTGGAAGGTGGGAACCACGGTCACATACCGATATGATCCATCCAAACTCAAACGCGGAACCATGGCCCCGAACTGGCTGCCCGCTTTTTCCCGCGCCGATTCCCACTCGGCTTTAGCCGTCCTCAATCTCGGGGATGTCCGGAAGGCCTCTTCCTCGGCCTGCGCCAGGGAAAAGTGAAGGGCGGACCCCTCCACCTGAGCGGGTGGGATGAATCCGATTATTAAAAAAAATATTGCCGGTATTCCAATTCTGGCCCTAACCATTCCTCACCTCATTTTCCGGAAAGTCCCCGCAGGGCCATATCCACCCGGGCGGAAATACCTGAATCTGACAACATATCGTCCTTAACCATCTTTAACTTGAAATTGAGAAGTTTTTTCGCCCCGGCGCGCTCCAAAACTGTGATGACGAAATTGGGAACCGCCACTGAAGAAGCAAGATATGCAATCGCCCGGGGAATGGGCATCGGCCGGAATATCCCCTCCCGCTGCCCTTCTTCCACCAGATTCTTAATAACAGCGGCGTGCCTAAAAAAGTTCTCATCCAAAAAATTTGAGGTTTCTTTGTTTCCGCTTAAAACGTCCTGGATGAGGGCCAAAATAATCGCGCGGTTATCCCGGACGAACTGTCCGAGGACATTCAAAGCCCTTCTTAGGCGATCATCGGCGGGCCCTTTTCCGCCCCCCTCTAAGGAAAATTTCCAGAAAAATTCTTCATAGATTTCCCGCAGAAGCCTCTGGGTAAACGCTTTTTTGGTTTTGAAATGGTAGTGAAACATCCCCAAATTGACCTTGGCTTTTTTGGCAATCTCCCGGACGGACAATCCGGAAAAGCCCCTTTGATAAATCAGGGCGCGGCCAGCTGCCGTTAAAAGGCGATCGGTATTCCGAGAAGGTCTAGGCATAATATTGGGATCTCCTTCTTACTATACACCCGTATAATTATACAGGCGTCTAATAAAAAGTCAATAAATTTCTGGCCTTCAATTTCGCCAAGGAATTACTGGGGCGGGGTGCGGGCGATTTCGCTTGTATCTTTCAGGGGTTCAAACACCAGCGAAAGGGCCACGTCTACGTCCACGATGGGCACTGTTCGTTCCGTTTTGGTGCACATGCCGTAGAAAGCGCAATTCGTCCGGCAAATTTCCGCCGATTTCTCCCGGATCCGGGATTCGCAATCGACGTAATCACTCGACATGGCATCAATTTTTTGCTGCATAACCAAGGGAATGGTCAAAAATTCAATTCCAATCAAATATTTATTGTCGCGCGGAACTATTCTTTTTATTTCCACAATGGAATCCAATTTCATTTTGTCAGGAAAGGTCATGGCCAGGCTAAGGCGCGCCATAGCGGGGATAAACTCATCAATCAGAATGGCCATACCCCCTCCCGACAAATCAATCAATTTCCCCTTTAGAGAGGTGCCAAAATAAGGAGGGAGGGGATCAAGGTATACCGGAGTATTTAAAAAGGCAGTGGCGGCAAATCGCTTATGTTTTCTTTTTTCCATGGCGAGATTCGCGCCTCCTTCACTTCAACCTTATCATATGACTGTGACAAACCTGTGACATTAAAATGAAGTTAAAGGGATTTTGCATAAAAATGGAAACTTACCAAAATACGATTTGCATCGAAATCAAGATGTGTTTTGTTGAAGTTGAAATAATTTTGGATTACGCCAAGAGATCGTTTACTGCGTCCAGGAATTCTTTGGCTTTGAAAGGTTTATTCAAAAATTTGCTCGCGCCCAAATTCTTAGCCAGCCCGAAATCGGTCGCCGAATCCAAAGCGGAAAGAACCAAAATATGGGGAAACGGATAGCGCCGGCTGTCTTTTTCCCAGCGGCCACGGAGCCTTTCCATGAACAAGTAACCATCCATTCTGGGCATCATCAAATCAAGGACAATCAAATCAATTTTATCTTCGGCGCAAATTCTTAAACCGTCCACTCCGTTATTGGCCAGAACCACTCCATACCCCCTCGATTCGAGGATGTCCTTCATGGTGTCGCAAATGCCCTGCTCATCGTCAACTACCAAAACCTTTTTTCCTTCCATTGGTACCCTCCTTTAAATCTTATAAAAACCCTTCACCATCGCCCCATTCTATCCGGGTTGTTCCTAATATCAAATTAATCCTCTGGACCCTTTTCTAATTTTAAATGTAACAAATCCCCAACTCAAATAATTAATGGCATTTTTTGAAATTTGACACTGACGGGTTCTAACGGTGGCGGCCGCCTTTGCGCATAAAAACAGGATCCCCTTTCACCGCCGTTTGGCCGGGGGAAAATTTCGGGTGATATTCCTTGGCCGATCCTCCAAGAAGGGGTCCCAGAATCTTTATCCCCTCCTTTTCCACCCGCCCTTTTTCGCCAATGCGCTCCCAAATTTCCTGCATTTTTGACGGCATAAAGGGTGCCAGCAGCACGGCCAAAATCTTCAACGAGCCCATGCATTCGTACATGATTTTTTCTAATGCTTCTTTTTGGCCGGCCGACAGAGTCCAGGGGGCTTTTTCGTCAATGAATTGATTGGTTTTAACCATGATTTCGACTATAGTTTCGAGGACATCTTCTAATGCCAGTTCCTCAAAACTTTTGACAATGCTTTGCACAATCTGCGGAATGTCTTTCAAAAGTGCGGGCGGCTCTGGAAAATTCGGGACGATCCCCCCCAAATTTTTCTGAATGATGGTGGTTGTCCTTTGCAAAAGATTCCCCAAATTGTTGGCCAGCTCAGAATTGTACCGCTGCAGAAGCGCCTTTTCCGAAAAGTCGCCGTCGGAGCCGAACGGGACCTCCCTAAACAGAAAATACCGGAAGGAATCGACTCCGTACTCTTCCGCCATTTTTTGAGGGTCGATTACATTCCCCACGGATTTGGACATTTTTTGGCCTTCGACGGTCCACCAGCCGTGAGCGAATACTTTCTTCGGAACCGGAACCCCGAGAGCCATCAACATCGCCGGCCAAATGACGGCGTGAAAGCGGAAAATCTCCTTGCCGACGAAATGAATGTCGGCGGGCCAAAAATCCGAAAACGGGCGCGTCATGGGGTTGGCCTTGGCCGCGTCGTAACCAGGTGCGGTCACGTAATTCATCAAAGCGTCGAACCAAACATAAATAACATGCTTGGGATCGGAGAGAACAGGAATTCCCCAGGTTATCCGTGTCCTTGAAACCGACAAATCCCTGAGGCCTGACTTCACGAAGTTGACGATTTCATTTCTTCTAAATTTGGGGGATAAAAATTCCGGATTTTTTTCATAAAGATCAAGCAGGGCATCCTGGTATTTGGACAGCTTGAAAAAGTAGCTCTCCTCCTTTAATTTCTTGACCTCCCGGCCGCACAGAGGGCATTTTCCGTCCTGAAGATCAGAATCGGAAAAATAGGCTTCATCGCTGAGACAATACCAATCCTCATATACCCCTTTGTATATGTCCCCTGATTTTAAAAGCTTCTCAAAGGCGGCCTGAACCCGTTTCATGTGGCGATCTTCCGTGGTCTGAATAAAATCGTCATTGGAAATATTCAGGATTTGCCATCTTTTCTTATATTCGGACGCGATCTGATTCACAAAGGCATTAGGTTCCTCGCCTTTCTCGGCCGCCGCCTCGGCAATTTTGGCGCCGTGCTCGTCCGTTCCGGTCAGAAAAAAGACCTCCCGTCCGATCAGCCTATTCCACCTGGCGACGACGTCAGCGGCAATGGTCGTGTAAGCGTGCCCGATGTGCGGCAGGCTGTTCACGTAATAGATGGGGGTGGTGATGTAAAACTTTTTCAACTCAGTTCTTCCTTTCGGCGAAGGGTGCGGTTAATTTTAAAAATAAATTTTCGAGGACGATCTTGGGAGGCACATGTTTGGCCAGTTCCTCCTGCGCCGATAACAGATATTCCAAAGAGGTCGCGCGTTGCCAATCCCCGTGGGCGAGCCTCTTTTCCTCAGCCCCGATGAGATGATTGACGAATTTGGCCGCTCGGACTTTCCCCTCTTTTTTCCAAGAAGGTTCCTGAAGCCAGTCAAAAAATTCATCCAGACCAAACGAACTGATATCCACCTCTTCCGGTTCTTCGTTCGCAATTTCGACCGCTTTCCGAAGCGACCCCCCCGCCTCTCCGGCGATCAAATCCGCCTTCCCTTTTTCAATTTTTCCGGAGGCCACCAGCCAATGAGAAATTTCCTTCTCGTTCAGCGTACTGAATCGAAGGACGGCACATCGGGACGGAATTGTGGGTGGAAAATTCTGAAGATTTTGAGCTATTAAAACAATCTGCGCGATGGCTGGAGGCTCCTCAAGGATTTTTAAGAGGGCGTTGGCCGCCTCGATTGTCATCTTTTCGGCCTCTTCGATAATCGCCACACGCTTTCTGCCTTCGAATGGTCTCAACTGCAAAAATTTTTCTAAATGACGGATGGATTCAATTCTTATGGAATTCTGGGCCTCCTCTTTTTCCCTCAAAAGGGCGGCCTGGAATCCAAAATTTAATATTAAAAGATCGGGTTGGGAATTGGAATCAACCTTGTGACAAAGGGCGCAGGCACAATCTCGGGTAAATGAAAATTTATTATGGTTGGAAGAACAGAAAAAAAATTTCGCGAACTCCAGCGCCAGCGTCCGCTTCCCCACACCCTCAGGCCCGACAAAAAGGAGGCTGGGACTTACGTCGCCTTCTTCCAAACCCCGCTCCAAGTAACGCTGAACCGCCTGGTGGCCAATAACTTTCATTTCAGCTTCCTTGATACATTGGCACGAATCAATTCTTGCGTTGCTTCGATTGTTTTCTGGACTTTCACAACTTTAATCCTACTTGGCTCTCCCGCCGCCAAGGCTAAATAAGCCCTCCTAACTTTCTCCAAAAATTTCCAGCCTTCATTTTCAAGCCGATCCCCTTTTTTGGTTTTGCTTCTAGAGATTGCTTTCGAAAGCCCCAATCGGGCGGGAAGGTCAAGGAGAATGGTTAAATCCGGCTGCGTTTTCCCTGCGGCAATGATGTTGAGCCTCTTCACGAAATTAAATGTGAGACCTCTGGCCCCCCCCTGGTAGGCCGTGGAAGCGTCCATAAACCGGTCCGAAATGACCACGAACCCCTTATTTAAAGCGGGTTCGATGACCGCTTTAACATGCTCGGCTCGCGCTGCTTCATAAAGAAGAAGCTCTGTCAGCGGAGACATTTTCAGTTTGGGGTCGAGAAGCAATCGACGGATTTTTTCACTTAAAGGCCCTCCGCCCGGTTCCCTTGTAAGAAAAACTTTAAAACCTCTTTTGGTCATCCAATTACGAAGAAGTTTAACCTGGGTGCTTTTCCCAACGCCGTCGATCCCTTCGAAGGAAATAAAAAGAGATTTTTTCCTCATGGCAGGATGGTACAAAAAAGAGAAGCGGGGGTCAGGCCTCTGCTAAGAGAAGGGGCTCAGTCAATACCTGGTAAAAAAAAAGCCCCCGTTTGTAAATAAACGGGGGCTTTTTAAATAATCAGAAGAGATTTTTATCGGCGAACCATTTTCGCGCGAGAAACATCCCCCTGTTTATCAATGAAATACAGGAACCCTTTTTCTTTCTTGATTCCTAACTTCTGGACTTTCTGGGGCTTTCCGCCCTTTTTTCCGCCGCGGGCCATTTTGGCGCGGGAGATATCCCCTTGCTTATCGATGAAGTAAAGGAATCCTTCTTCTCTTGTCACACCGGCCTTTGCAACTTTTTGTGCCATGATTTTCTCCTCCTTCAAATTCGACGGCGTCTCGAAGCTTTGGTAAATTTGACGTCGCCCAATATGTATCCTTGACGATGGGTAGAGAGTACACAAACAACAAAATTGAAGTCAAGGGAAATATTGGATTTTCTTAGACGGAAAAATCTCCCGCTTCCGTCGAAACAAAACTTCATCTTTAAGGAGAACCCTCATCACCCCGAAAATTGCCTTCATCGGAGTCGGAACAAATCTCGGTTCCCGACGGAAAAACATGATTCAAGCCCTTAGGCTCCTGGAACAAACCGAAGGGGTTCAAGTCCTTGAAACTTCCTCCATTTATAGGACGGCTCCCGTCGGAGGCCTGCCGCAAAGGGATTTCTACAATGCCGTGGTGAAAATCCGGACATCCCTCCCCCCCAAAAACCTTCTTAAGGCGCTTCTTAAGATTGAATCCCTGCTGGGGAGAAGGCGGCGAATAAAATGGGAACCGCGTATTATTGATTTGGACATTTTGACTTATGGAAAAGTCGTGACTAAGGGCAAAACTCTCACCCTTCCCCACCCCCGATATCATCTCCGGCGTTTTGTCCTGGTCCCATTCTGCGAGCTGGCGGGCGGTTTCATTCACCCCAAATTGGGTAAGAAAAATATCACACTTCTCTCCGAATTGACGCCCCATGATCAAAGAGTTACGATGGTAGGAAAATGGATAAAATTACTGTCGGATCCCTCCAGAAAAATAAAACACAAAAAATCCCGATAACAGCCCTCACCTGCTACGACGCCTATACCGCCCAAATTCTGGACTCCTGCGGTATCGACATTGCTCTGGTTGGGGATTCGCTGGCCAACACCCGCTTGGGATATGCCAACACAATTCCTGTGACTTTTGAGGAAATGTTACACCACGTAAAAGCCTCCTCCCGAGGGATTAAACGGGCGCTTCTTGTGGCCGACATGCCTTTTATGACTTATGAAGCCGAACCAAGCCAGGCCGCAAAATTGGCCGGGCGTTTCATTAAGGAAGGCGGAGCCCAAGCGGTGAAGCTTGAGGGAGGCCGGAGGGTCGGAAATTCAATCAAAGCGATAATTAACTCCAACGTCCCCGTCATGGGACACCTCGGTCTCACTCCTCAATCAATTTACAAGGAAGGCGGGTATCATGTTAAAGGCCGGAATAAGGCCGAGGCCAGGGATATAATAAAGGATGCTAAATTTCTTGAAAGAATTGGCGCATTTGCGCTAGTTTTAGAAGGAATTCCCGCCAAACTGGCTCACAAAATCTCGGAAATGTTGAAAATTCCAACGATTGGAATCGGAGCCGGCCCAGGATGTGACGGCCAAATTCTGGTTTTGGATGACCTGGTGGGATTCAGCCCTCCTCCCCTCCCGAAATTCGTAAAAAAATACGCCAACCTGAGGCCGGAGATGATTAAAGCGGTGTCTGGATTTCGGTACGAAGTCCTGACGAAACGATTTCCCACCAAGGAATTTTCCTACTGAATTTATCCCCAATTGAATTGATTCATTCGGAATAAAGATGAAAATTATCAGGAATACAAAGCATTTCATTATTTGGAGAAAATCACTTCCCAAAAATACCACGGTTGGTTTCGTCCCCACAATGGGAGCTCTTCACAAAGGCCATATCTCCCTCATCAGCCGATGCCGGAAAGAAAATCAGGTGACGGTCGTTTCCATTTTTGTAAACCCCCTCCAATTCGGGCCGAAGGAAGACTTTAACCAATATCCTCGACCCTGGTCGGCGGACTTTAAACTATTAAAAAAGGCTGGAGTTCACCTCCTTTTCGCCCCAACCACCGCCGCAATGTATCATGAAGGTTTTTCCACGCAGGTTTTTGTTAAGAAACTTTCCAAAACCTTATGTGGGTCCCCGACATCCAGGGGGCCGGAACATTTTGTGGGCGTGGCCACCGTGGTAGCCAAACTGTTTAACTTGGTCAGGCCGACCCGGGCCTATTTCGGGATGAAGGACTTCCAGCAACTGCGGATAATTGAGCAAATGAACAAAGATTTGGATTGGGGGGTTAAAATTGTGCGCTGTCCCACCGTCCGGGAGTTCGACGGCCTGGCCATGTCCAGCCGGAATATTTATTTATCCCCCATCGAACGGGTCCTCGCCCCCCAGATTTACCGGACTTTACAACAGGGGAGAAAACTCTTAACATCGAAACCGCCAAAATCACCAAATCTCATTCAGAATGAATTGAAAAAAACACTGTTGACCATTCCCGACATCAAAATTGAGTACCTTGAGCTGGTCAACCCCGTCACCTTGCAGAAAGTCCAAAAATCCAAGCTTCCGATATTGATTGCCGCAGCAGTCAAATTCAAATCGGCGCGTTTAATCGACAACATATTGGTCAAATAAAATGATGCGAACACAATATTGCGGAGAGGTTTGCGACCGGTCTATTGATAAAAAAGTGGCACTTTGCGGCTGGGTTCAGTCCCGCCGGGACCATGGCGGAGTGATTTTCATCGACCTCCGGGATCGAACGGGCATTGTCCAAATAGTATTCAGCCCCGATAACCCCCTTTTCAAAGAAGCCGACCGCCTTAGGGATGAATTTGTAATCCGAATAGAAGGGAAGGTCAGGAAAAGGCCGGAAGGAACGGTCAATCCCAATCTCGCGACCGGATCGGTCGAAGTCGTGGCCGATTCAATGACCTTACTAAACCAGGCCAAAACTCCCCCCTTCGCAATATCCGAATTCACCAATGCTTCCGAAGAGGTCCGTTTGAAGTTCCGGCATCTTGATCTGAGAAGGCCGCAACTTCAAAAAAACCTGATTTTGCGCCACCGAGTCGCGCAGGTTGTCCGTGAATTCCTCAATAATAATGGCTTCCTCGAAATCGAGACTCCAATCTTGACCAAATCCACTCCCGAGGGAGCGCGGGACTTTCTCGTCCCTTCCCGGCTTTCTCCGGGAAATTTCTACGCCCTCCCGCAATCGCCGCAGCTCTTCAAACAAATATTGATGATCGGCGGTTTCGACCGCTACTACCAAATTGCCCGGTGTTTCCGGGATGAAGACTTGCGGGCGGACCGCCAACCCGAATTCACCCAAATTGATCTGGAAATGTCGTTCATCGATGAAAAAGACATCATGAGCCTCATTGAAAAAATGATGGCTCTCATTTTCAAAGAAGCCCTGGGGATGGAAATCAAACTACCCCTTCCCGTCATGAGTTACAAAGAGGCGCGGAGCCGCTTTGGAATAGACCGGCCGGATTTAAGAATCCCGTCCGAATTGAAGGATTTCACCCCCATTTTTGCCGGCACCAAATTTGAAAGATTTAAAAAGGCCCTGGACGCAAAGGGCTCCGTCAAAGGCCTCCTGCACAAAGGCGGAGCGAGCCTGACCCGGAAGGAAGTGGACGAATTGACCCAATTCGCCATCTCTGTCGGCGCCAAGGGACTCGCCTGGTTGAAATGGACTCAAAGCCTCGAGGCTGAATCCCCCATCGCAAAATTCTTTTCGCCGGAGGAAATCAAGGCGCTTAAGACGGAGTCAACCGCCTCCGCCGGCGACATTCTTTTTCTTGTGGCGGACTCAACCAAATCCGCGGAGAACGTCCTCGGCGCTCTCCGAATTCATTTATGGAACAATTTTATTGTCAAAGGAAAGCCCCCCTCCCTTAAAGAATCCACCAATCTTCTCTGGGTGGCGGATTTTCCACTCTTCGAATGGTCCGATGAGGATAAAAGATGGGTGAGCGTCCACCATCCCTTCACTTCCCCCCGAATTGAAGATATGGCGGCCCTGGCCAAATTGAATCCCCTGAAAGAAGTGCCCAATCCCGATTCGATTCTCGGCACCTTCAAGGCGAGAGCCTATGACATTGTCCTTAACGGCACGGAACTGGGAGGCGGCAGCATCCGCAACCACAATCCCCAATTCCAGCAAACCATTTTCAACCTGCTGGGCCTTTCCGCGGAAGAAATTTCCGCCAAATTCGGATTTCTCATTGAGGCTCTTGAATCCGGCGCTCCCCCTCACGGCGGGATTGCCCTGGGACTTGACCGCATCATCGCCATTTTATCCGGCGAAGATTCCATCCGGGACGTTATCGCCTTCCCCAAAACCCAAAAAGGAACTTGCCTCATGAGCGGCGCCCCCAGCTTTCCCGATCCAAAAATCCTTCGCGAACTGGGACTCCCCCTTCCCGTTCAAAAACCTTCCAAAGAAAAGGCTGAAAAAGGGACAGCGTAAATGGCCACAAAAAGGATTCATCTTAAAAGCCAGGAAGAAGCGCTCAACATTTTCGGCCAGAATGACCAAAACCTGAGGGACTTGGAACGGAAATACCAGGTCCAATTTTTCGTCCGCCCTTCCACCCTCCCGTCGGGGGAAGGATTGACCCTGGCCGTTCGGGGACGCAGCCCGCAGGTCGATAAGGCCCTGGCGGCTTTGGAAGGCAAACGGAAAAGCCCGCCCGCCCCCATCTTTGTTGAATCCGTGGAAAAAGTTAAAGGCGAGGCCAATAAAGACATGATCATCCGGTCGGTGAGCGGTCACCCCCTCACCCCGCGGAACTCAAAACAGGCCGAATATGTCAAAGCCATGAGGGATTATGACCTGGTGGTATCGATAGGCCCTGCGGGAACTGGAAAATCCTTTCTGGCGGTCGCCTTCGCCTTGGCGGAACTTGAATCGGGGCGGTTTAACAAAATTGTTCTCACCAGGCCTGTGGTGGAAGCCGGGGAAAAATTGGGATTTCTGCCCGGAGACTTTTACGAAAAAGTCCACCCTTACCTGCGGCCGCTTTATGACGCCTTTTTTACCATTGTCGGCCCGGAACGTTTCCGATTGATGAGGGAAGACGAGATTGTGGAGATCCTTCCACTCGCCTACATGCGGGGGCGCACCTTGGATGAAGCCATCATTATTTTAGACGAAGCCCAAAATACCACCCCCGAACAGATGAAAATGTTTCTCACCCGGATGGGCGTGCGGTCCAAAACAATCGTGACGGGAGATTTGACTCAAATCGATATTGATAACAAGAAAAATTCGGGGCTTATTTTAATTGAAAGAATTTTGAAGGACGTGGAGGGAATCTCTTTCGTTCATTTCTCTAACTCGGACATCGTCCGTCACGGGTTGGTTCAAAAGGTGCTTAAAGCCTTCGAGGACAATTTCCCAGCTGCGGCCGAAACCCAGAAATGACTTTAAAACCCTATCATAATTTCTTGCGAAGCCTCATGAAGCGGGGGCTGGATTGGCTGGAACGAGTAGAAAGCTCCCCTCCCCGGGCCCAAAAACCTTTCCTTCACCAAATCGAAATTCGCTTTCCCCCGGTAGTGGTGGCCATCGTTTCGGCGGTCATTCTTTACGGAACATTGTTCTTGTTCCTGTCTCCGAGCTTAAAAGAAGGGATAGCCTTGGCTCTGGTGGTCGTTATTTTCTTCACCTTGCTGTCTTTTTACCTCGCCCATGATTATCCCAAGATTTCCAAAAACGAGGATGCCGTCGCCCTTTTATCAGTGAATTTTTTTCTGACTCTGATCGGCATTTTCTTCATTACGAAATTTTCCGATAAATTCGACTGGTTAACTCCGTATCTAACGCCCCTGGGAATTGGACCTCTGCTCACCGCGCTTCTCATACACCCCCGCCTAGCCATGGTCATGGCGGTTACGGTCTCCATGATTGCTGGTATCGCGAATCAGCTCTCCTTTCCCGTCACCTTCATGGGGACCCTCGGAACATTAACCATCGTCTTTTTCGGGGCCCAATCGCGAACCGCCTATCAAGTTGTGAAGGCGGGACTCCTGGCGGGACTGGTGCAAGCGCTGGCGGTTCTGTTCATTACCATGAATTTAAAATTCACGGGGGAGCAAACCTTAATCGCCGTCATATCTGCGGGTTCATCGGGAATCATCGCCGGCATTCTCAGTCTGGGAGTCCTCCCCATTTTGGAAGGATTCTTTTCCCAAATTTCCAACATCAGGCTTCTGGAGCTGGCGGATGTGAACCACCCCCTTTTAAAACAAATGAGCATTGAAGCACCCGGGTCCTATCATCATTCTCTCATCGTCGCGGCGCTCGCCGAAGATGCCGCCAACGCCATCGGAGCCAACGGACTCCTGTGCAGGGTGGGGAGTTATTTCCACGATGTCGGCAAAATTGTGAAGCCGGAATACTTCATTGAAAACCAGGCAACATACGGAAATCCCCATGACAAAGTGACTCCTTCCTTGTCCAGCCTCGTCATCAGCTCGCATGTCAAGGAGGGAATCGCCCTGACTCAGGCCCACCGGCTCGACCAACGAATTACCGATTTCATAGCTGAACACCACGGGACATCCCAAATTGAATATTTCCTGAAAAAAGCCCTGGAAAGGGAAGAAAATGAGGAAGAAGTCGGAAAAGAAGAAATCAGCGAGGAATCTTACCGCTACCAGGGACCCAAACCGCAGTCAAAAGAAACCGCGATTGTTATGCTGGCGGATGCCACCGAAGCCGCTTCAAGGAGCCTTGAGGATCCGAACCATCAGCGAATTCAGGATTTGGTTTTCAAGATTATCAATAAAAAGTTTCTTGACGGCCAACTTGATGATACCGCTTTAACTTTAAAGGACCTCCAAACCATCGCCGAGAGATTCGCCGCCACTCTGCTCACTGTTTATCACGTTAGAATTCCCTATCCCGAAGAACCCACAAAAAAACCAAAAAAAGAAATAATTTCACCCCCCAATAAGTGATCAAAAGATTCGTCTTATTCTCCAACCCGAAAATGAAAATCCTGCCCTCGGATCAGTTTGTCCACAGATTGGCGCGGCTGATTTTTAAGAAAGAAAAGGCCCATCCCCGGGGAGACTTAAATATAGTTTTCGTAAAAAATCCCCAGATTAAAAAAATTAACAAGCGGTTTTTCAAAAAAGACAAAACGACGGATGTTATCGCCTTCCCATACTCCCCTCTTTCCGATACAATCCCGGAAGCGACGTTTGGAGATATTTTCATCTCGGTCCCCACGGCCAGAATGAACTCCCGGCGGCTTAAAGAGCCATTAAAAAAGGAACTCGCCAGGCTTGTGGTTCACGGAATCTTGCACCTTCTTGGCCACAAGGACGATAATAAACGACGGCGAACACTAATGTGGCGAAGACAGGAGGAAATTGTTAACTCAGTTTTCCAGTCTCAGAAATGATTGCCATCCAGCTCACCCTAGCCATCCTCTTCTTTTTTCTCAGCGGCTTTTTCTCAGCCGCTGAAACGGCTCTTGTTTCCCTTTCCCCCCAAAAATCGAAAAGCCTGGCTTTAAGAAACCCCGGAATCGCCCCGTACATTATTCGCTGGTTAAGGGAACCGCGGGACCTGCTTATTCTCATTATTTCCGGAAACACCCTATGCACGGTCTTGGTGGCGGCTTGGGTAACTTCCCTGGCTTTCCAATTTTTCCCATTTTTCTCAACTTCTCAAATCGAGATTGTCGGTTGGATTCTGGAGACGGTCGTCCTTATAATCTTTGCCGAGATGGTCCCCAAATTCGTCGCCAGGGCCAACCCTGAAGGAGCGGCGGTTTTTGTTCTCCCCTGGCTGTTTCGTTTAAGAAAAATTTTTAGGCCCTTTCGTAAATTCATCACGGCCATTACCACTTGGGTTTCATGGGGAAATCTCAGACTTCCGCCTGATCAAACCATTACCTTCAGCTCGGATGAAATTAAAGCGCTCCTCGAAGAAAGAGAAACCGGCCCTGCCATCAGTTTCGAGTCGCTGCCGATGGTGGAAAGAACTCTCGAACTCCAGGACCGCCAAGCCCAGAACATCATGACGGAGATTAAGAATGTCGACTTAATCGAAATTGATCCGCCAGGGAAAAGCCCTCTTTCCAGAGAACTCCTCATTGATTTAATTGTGGAAAACGGGCGCACCCGTACCCCCATTAAATTTCAAGGGAAAATAATCGGGTTCATCCATTTCGACGATCTCCTGCCCCTGATCCTGAAGGACGAAGGAAATGACGTTCTGGAATCTGTAAGGGGAGCCTTGGATGTACCGGCAGCAAGACGCGTCGCAGATCTTCTGCAAGATTTCAAAACCAGCAGCGTGCACATGGGATTTGTCCGCAACGAACCAAACGAAATCATCGGCATCGTAACGCTTGAGGACGTCCTGGAGGAAATAACCGGCGAGATCCTTGACGAATACGACGTGGCCGATTCCGTTGGGGACGGAAACCAATGAGTTGGCTCGCCGTTCAGATAATCCTCCTAATCTTATTCACGATGTCAGCCGCTTTCTTCGCCGGGGCGGAAGTCGCCTACACCGGCCTCAACATGAGCAACATTAAACGCATTCACATACTCCGGCCGGGTTTTTTTGCTACCTGGGAAAGACGCCCCGACCTGGTGCTGGCGGTGCTGCTCCTTTCCAATAACGCCATTAGCACCGCGGTGGGAGTCCTGGCCGCACATATGGGACAGGAAATAACCAATATATTTTCACTAAAAGAATCAATTTCAACTTTTTCCTGCAGCCTAATAACCGGGACATTCCTTTTGATATTCGGAGAAATCATTCCCAAAGTTTACGCCAAACAATTCACCCTTTCCTGGGCGCTGTCAGTCACGCCAATTATGAATTTTTGGACAAAAATTCTTTCTCCCATCGCCAGGGCATGCCTCACCATCATTAATAAAATTCTTCAATTCCAAAGAGATAAAACCACCCCTTACCCCATCTCCATCGAGGCGGAATTAAAAAGCATTTTAGAGCATTCGACCATCCCTGTGGCGTCGAAAAAAATCCTCGACAACGTCATTGGATTCTCCCGCTCCAAAACACGGGAAATCATGGTTCCTCGCGCCCAAATTCTGGCTTTGTCGCTGCGAGATCCAATGAATAAAATCATTGAAAGTGTTATACAATCAGGCTACTCCAGGTTCCCGGTTTACTCGGGAAATTTTGACAACATGGTGGGGGTTTTGTACTCCAAAGATCTATTGGTAAGCTGGAGGAGCCACACGCTGGTTCTCCTCGAAGATCTCCTTCGGCCGATATATTCCGTGGAAGAGGGGCAATTAATGGGGGAGCTTTTGCGAATTTTCAGATCCGGCCGCCATCACCTCGCGATCGTTAAAGACAATCTTCAGAAAGGCCGGGTGACGGGCCTCATAACCCTTCAGGACGCTCTGGAAGCCCTAGTCGGACCAATAAAAGAAGAACTATGAGCGATAAATCTTCATCCGCCATCATAACCAGCCGGGGGATCGTCCTCTCCCGACGAAACCATGGGGAAAGGGACCTGAAACTTCATGTTTTCTTAAGACAGGAAGGGAAAGTGATTGCCACAGTCAAGGCCGGGCAAAACACTCAATCAAAGCTGAAATCCCTGCAGGAGCCTTTCATCCTGGCTGATTACCAGGTTTATCTTCCGAAGCATGCCGTTTTCGCCCGGATATTGAATGGAAAACTGATCCAGTCCCACCACAAAATACGCCAAAATTTAGCCGCTTTTCTAGTCGCCTCCCAGCTTTGCGAAATGATCGAGCTGCTTTTCCCTTTTCGCGCGCCGGCGCCCGACATTTTTGATATTCTCCAATTAAGTTTCCAAGCATTGCATAATTCGGCCTCTCCCAAAACAACCTGGCTCTGGTTCACCATCAATCTGTTAAAATCCCTGGGCCACGGAGACAAGACGGCGGAATTGGCAACTTTCATTCAACCGACGGAGCGCGAGAGAATTCAAACATTTCTGAAAGATGAAAAAATGTCGGTCCCATTTGAAACCTTATTATTATCGCCCGTTTCAATTGAACGGAGCCAAAAATTCATGGAAGGCCAGCTGATGGATCTCCTCCCCCGAGAAATGAAATCGAGCGGATTCGAAAAAATCCTAGAACCCCTCCTTAAACAATGACTCCCACCAAATCCAAAACTTTTCAGGAAATAATCTTCTCCCTGGAGCGATTCTGGGACAAAAAAGGCTGCCTCATTTTCCAGCCCTATGATTTGGAAAAAGGGGCGGGAACATTCAATCCCGCCACCTTCCTAAAATGCCTTGGCCCTGACCCGTGGGCGGCCGCTTACGTTGAACCCTCCCGCCGGCCCACAGACGGCCGTTACGGAGAGAACCCCAACCGGCTCCAGCGCTATTACCAATTTCAGGTCGTTATTAAACCTGCCCCATCGAACATCCAGAGAGTGTATCTGGAATCCCTGGCTCAGATCGGCATTAATCCAAGGCGCCATGATATCCGGTTTGTCGAAGATGATTGGGAATCTCCGACACTCGGAGCGTGGGGTTTGGGATGGGAAGTCTGGCTAGACGGAATGGAAATAACACAATTCACTTACTTCCAGCAAATCGGAAGCCAAAATTTGAACCCCATCACAGTGGAAATAACCTACGGGTTGGAACGCCTGGCCATGTTCTCCCAGAAAAAAGACAACGTTTATGACGTGATTTGGACCGATGAAATCACTTACGGCCAGGTTCACAAAGATGACGAAAAAGAATTTTCGGAATTCAACTTTTCCTATTCCGACCCTGACTTGCTTAAAAGGCACTTCGCCGATTATGAAAACCTGGCTCTAATGTTACTTAAGCAAAATCTCCCCCGTCCGGCTTACGACGCCACCATGAAATGCTCTCATCTCTTCAATTTGCTGGACGCCCGCGGGGCCATATCCGTGTCGGAAAGGACTAATTACATCGGGAGAATTAGGAACCTGGCCAAAGGGGTGGCAAAAACATTCCTGCGGAAAAATTATCCCGAAAAGGAAGCCGCGACGTGTTAAAACAGAAAGGGAAATCCGCCCTCCTTGAAATCGGCGTGGAGGAGCTCCCGGCGAGGTTTATTTATCCCGCCCTCAATGAACTTAAGGAAATCGCCAAAAAAGATTTGGCCGCAGGGGGCCTGGAATTTTCAAATCTTGAAGTCTGGGGAACTCCCCGGCGACTGACCCTCCTTATCAATGGGCTTCCCCCCAAGGCGGCGGACCGTGAAGAAGTTGTAATTGGCCCTCCTCCCAAGGCGGCCAAAGACGAGAAAGGGAACTGGACAGCGGTGGCCACCGGTTTTGCAAAGGCACAAAAAATTTCCGTGAACAACCTTGAAACCCGAGAAACAGCCAAAGGGGAAAGACTTGTGGCCGTACGCCATGTCCGGGGACTTCCCGCGGATCTCGTTTTAAAATCTGTCTTTCCGGCGGTTATTTCCCAAATTACTTTTCCCAAAAGCATGATATGGGAAAGCTCCGGCATTCGGTTCGCCAGGCCGATCCGCTGGATCGTGGCCATATTCCAGAAAAAGGTCATCCGCTTCAAATACGCCGGGGTCTCCTCTGACAAAACCACGCTGGGGCTGCTCGCGCTCGGAGGCTTGAAAATTCCGATTTCCGGCCCCGAAACTTATCAAAATCAATTGCGGAACCGCTGCATCCTCGTGGATCCAGAGGAGAGAAAACAAAAAATTCTGGGGCAATTGGATTCAATTCCCAAAAAAATCCGGCACGGTCTTAAGGCCATCGTGAAAGATGAGCACTTGGAGGAAGTGGTCAACCTAACCGAATATCCTGTCGGAATCCGCGGCCAGTTTCAGGAAACCTTTTTAAGCTTGCCGAAGGAAATATTGGTCAGCGTTTTAAGGAAACACCAGAAATTTTTCCCTATCGAAAACTCGAACGGCGAAATTACCCAATTCTTTATCGGGGTCAGGAACGGGCCGTCCGACTCACAGGAAGGAGTTAAAGAGGGGTACGAGCGGGTCACGACGGCTCGTCTGGCTGATGCCCATTTCTTTTTTGAGCACGACTTAAAAATTTCTTTGGAGTCCCTAGTTGGAAAACTCTCCGGCGTTAGCTTTATAGAAAACATGGGCACGATGCTTGACAAAACTGAACGCATCAAAAAGTTAGCGGGTCTCATTGCGGATGAACTTTCCTTGGATCCGGAACCAAAGCAGGCGATTCAACTCATCGCCAAACTTTCGAAAGCAGATATTCTCACTCAATTGGTGGGAGAATTTCCCGAATTGCAGGGAGTGGCGGGTCGGATTTTTCTCAAATTAAAAGGCGAGAATCTTACCGGAGACGGAGTCGAGCAGCATTACTGGCCGCTCACAGCGGAGGGAAAGCTGCCCTCCACACCTGAAGCTTCCATTGTATCCGTAGCAGATAAAATGGATACCCTGGCGGCCAACTTCGCCCTCGGGCTCATTCCCACCGGATCTCAAGACCCTTTTGGACTGCGCCGTTCCTCGATAGGATCCTTGAGAATTATCCTGGAGCGAACGTGGCCTATCCCGGTTATTCGTTTGATTGACTGGGCGGTGTCCGGTCTTCCCTCAAAATTTTCGGCCAATCAAGAAATCAAGGAAAAACTAGCCCTCTTTTTAAACCAAAGACTATCCTCCTGGCTAGCCAACCAAGGGTATAAATCGGATGAAATCGACGCTGTAATCGCCAATCCCATTCAGTCGCTGGCCACGATGTTCAAAAAGGTTAAAGATTTGAAAGAGGCCAGAACCAAACCTGAATTTGACGCCCTTTCCATCGCCATAAAAAGAGCCGCTAATATCATCAAACAAGCCCGGGAAAGGAACCTCCTCCCACCCTCCGCGGATGGCCTCAATTTGGAAAACGCGGAACCGGTGGAGTCAAAACTCATTGAAGCCCTGAAAACGGCGGCCCCCAAAGTTGGGGAGGCGGTCTCAAAAGAAAATTTTCAGGCCGCTTTCGTCGAATTGGCCAATCTCAAGGAACCGGTGGACGCCTTCTTCGAGGGGGTCATGGTAATGGTTGAAGATGCAGCCGCTCGGGACAGACGCCTAACTATTCTCGTCCATGTAAAAAACCTGTTTGATTCGGTGGCTGATTTTTCCAAACTTCAACCGCCACAAAGCGATCCGAAACCCGCCTGACCAAACCCGATGCCTAAATCAATTCGCCCCAAAACTCTATTGGCCATCGATATCGGCAACACCTCCGCTTTTTTTGGTTTTTTCCGCCTAAATCCCCCGACAATCTCGCTTGAACCCTTTTCCTCATTCCGATTTCCCACTATACGTCTGAAAAATAAATCTTATCTTCGTAAGTTTTGGGCCAGGCTGCGGGCTCAAACCCGGGTTCCCGGTGCCGTAATTATTTCCAGCGTCGTCCCCCAGATAAACCGCTCCTTAAAATTTTTCCTTCAGCGTTCCTTCAAAATCCCGGTCCAATTTGTTTCCGCGAGAAATCCAGGGGCACTCAAAATCCGCTATAAAATTCCCTCGGAACTTGGAGCCGACCGCATCGCCAACGGCAGAGGGGCGATGGCCTACTGCTCAGGCTCCGCAATTGTGGTTGATTTTGGAACGGCCACCACTTTCGACTGTGTCTCACCCCGACGGGAATTCTTGGGGGGCGTTATCGCGCCCGGCCCCATTATCTCCGCTGAAGCGCTATACGAACGAACGGCTAAGCTCCCGTTTGTCCATTTGTCACGACCTTCTGCGGTGATAGGGAAAAACACGTCCAGCTCCATTCAATCCGGTCTGTTCCACGGATATCGGGGCATGATTTTGGAAATTGTCAGGCGCCTCAAGGAAAAACTCGGGCGCCAAACGAAGCTCTTGGCGACGGGTGGGCAGGCCCCCCTCATTCTCAAAAACTTCCCGCTCAAATTTAAATATTTACCCTATCTCACTTTGACGGGGCTTTTGCTCCTTTGGCTCGATGAGTTTGGAAATAAAGTTTCACATCGGGGTTAAATTTTTCAATAATTTGCAGCAATCGAAGTTGAAAGGGAGGCGACATGAAGAATAAATTGACCGTCATCGGCACCCTTACCACATTGGCCGTTTTCACTGCCTTGGGTTGGGGAGACGATATTTCCAACAATATTCAAACGGTTTTGGCTCTCAACCAGGATAAACCATTGAACGCCCTGGCCCAGGATTTGGGCGCCTTGCTTGGCGGAGGCAGTTTTCGAAGCGGAAAAGTTTTAGGCTTCCCCTTGGGGCTCGACGTTGGGGGCAATATTGTGATCCAAGGAGTGCAAAAGGATGATCTCGTTTTGAGAGACGACGCCTCGACAGCCAAAAACGCTTTCGGACAGGTTGAATTAGGCCTCCCCATGAAATTGAACGCCATACTCAGAATTGGAAAAGCGATGGGCGGGAACTTGTTGGGCGGCGGAATCAGCTACGGAATTTTGAAGCCCTCCCTCCCAGGACTGCCGGCTCTGTCGATCAGCGCCCTCTACAATCAACTTAAAAATGAAGATCTTGAAGCTAAAACCTATTCCGGAAACGCGGTCCTTTCGATCGATTTTCCGCTCCTTGATCCATATTTGGGGGCCGGTTACGATTACACCAAAGCAACGCCAACGGATCACGCCTTCCAGGGGCTTCCCGCCTCGGTCGACCGGAACCAAGAGGGGAAATCCGGCGGATACCGCCTGGAAGGCGGGGTTAATTTGCACCTAATCCCCTTCACATACATCAACCTGGGGGCGGGAATCGCCAATGGGGAAGAGCAATACCACGCCGGTGTGGGGATTCGAATTTAGGGTAAGGTTGGAGGAAAATTGGACGACAAACGATTTCAAGAATGGACGGAAATTCTTGGCGAGATGCGCGAATCCCGCCAAGAAGAGATAAATCGCCGGCAACAAGATAAAAGCCAGGGATTCGATCCCGATAAACTTTTTAAACTCTATGGCAACCAACTGGGTAGCCTTCTGTCCAAATGGTGGGATTTGGAGAAAGTATCCTGGGAAGAATCCCCTCCCGCTGACGCGAAGCTTGGTGCCGACAATTTAAAAAACGAACTGGAGTCCTTGGTTGAACTGGAACTGGAAAAAATCAAAAGCGAAATCGAGGAGATTAAGGAATCCGAGCCATCCTGGAAACCGGAAAGCCTCGATCTTGCGCAAAAATCATTTGAAAAAAATGTTTACGAACTGATCGCCAATTACTCTCTAAAAATCGATTCCCTTACCGGACAAACGAAAAAGGACATTCAAATTACCAGATCGGCGAGGGGGAAAATATCCGCGGGGGGATCAAGGAATTCGGCCAGCGCGGGAGGCATTTGGTTATTATTCATGTTTATTCTCGGTCTTCTCTTAGGAGCCGCTCCCACTGTTTATTATATGGATCTGGCCCGCAAGAACGAGGAGAAAATCAACCAAAGCGCCGCCCAATATTCCGTCGAAAGGAAAACTTTTATCGGAAAATTGTCAGTGCTCCAAGAAGCGTACGGGGATTTGGCCTATGGAAGGATTAAAAATATTCCCCAGCTTGAAAATACCATTGGACCCATAAGAAAAGAAATCGCCCAAAGAAAAGAAGAGTTGGAAAAAGAATTTATTCGCAAACAGGCCAATTTGATCAAGAAAATTCCAGCCGGGGACAGGTTGGACAAATCCTTGCAGAATTTAAAGGAAACCGAGCAAAAGCAACTGGCCATCCTGAAAGCCGAAGAAGAAAACCGCACCGAGCCTTTGCTCAAGGAAATCAACAAACATAAATCCATATTGGAAGGATCGGAATAGTTCGGGTTAATTGCAAACCGGCTCGGTTAACTTTCCCGCCATCTCTCCATCGGGCCTAAACAAAAACCCGCAATCCTGTCCGCCGCTCCCAAGATGAGAATAGGTTTTCTTTAAAATAATCAAACAGCCTCGATATCGTCCGCTCCCAACAATTGATTGCAAAAGAGCCCCTTCGGAAAGTCGCTTATAATTCCCTCCGCCGGCGGACACAACGCATATTTCCGATTCGGCCTGACCTTCCTCTTTGGCCATTTGAAAATAAATTTTCTTTCCATCGAGAGAAAAAAGGAGAGTGAAACAGCTCGGCACAACCGACACTTTTTTCCCTTCCCTGTCCTTCACCGAATATACCCATATCTCCGCCCGTGGCGAATCCTCCGCAATGAGCCTGAAGAAGGCGATTCTCCTGCCGTCGGGGGATATGACAGCCTCATGAATATTTGTGCTCTTGACCAACACATCGGGCTTCCCATCAATATAAACCATAATCCGATCCGGGAAAGGCGTAATTTTTGTCCCGTTTTTGCTTTCCAGTTGAATGGTGAGCCGCTCCGTTTCGGGAACGTCGACGAATTTGATTAGTTTCTCCCGATTGTAAAAATCAATGGCACTCACCAGCCAGCCCGTCTGGCCCGCCAGATTTGTCCGGTCCAGATTTTTTCCAATGGCTTCGGAAATTCTTTTAATGAGGGGAGTCATTTCTTTAACGACCCTTTTGCTGGAGAGATCTGAATTTACGACGGCGTCATGTATGATTTTGTCGAATTTAATCCGCTCCTCTTCGAGCTGCGTTTGCGAGAGCTTATTGAGGTAGTAGGGGATTTCCTTATATGTGGGCTCCACCGACGGAAGGTCTTCACCGGAAAAAACGCCAGAAAAGAAGCTGAACAGGATCAAGACGGGAAGGAATTTTTTCATCGGCGACAATCACCAAAAAGAAGTGTCAAGAGGAAAGACAGGCGGGTTTAAGTTTGAGCAGCTGAGAAAGAAATTTCTTGGTATTGGGGGCTTTATCACCCTCCAAAATTAATTCCCGGTAAAGAGTCAACAAATCTTCGTAAGTATCGACATCGTAATGGGCGGGAAGGATGCGGAGGGTGTAGCCGTATTTTTGAGCATTGTGAGTGGTCCGTTCAAATACTTGGTCGCACGACCAGCTAACGTCTTCAAAAAGCCTAAGGCAAGGCCGCGACAATCCCACCAGGTAATACCCCCCATCCATCGCCGGTCCCAGAACCACGTCCGCTTCATCGAGCGCGGAGTAGGCTTGCTCAATATAATCAATCGGCATGGTGGGCGAATCGGACCCAATCACTACCACTTGCTTGGCCCCCCGTCCGAAGGCAACGCCAAAGGCGTGAATTAGCCTTTCTCCCAGGCTCCGTCCCTCCTGATGAAAAATTTCGGGAGAACTTCTATGGTTCAGCCAGGATAAATCTGTGGCCTTGGGATGGGGCTGATAGGCGACATGGATTTTGGCCAGGTGGGAAATTTGGGAGGAGTTCCTCAATACATCGCCGACGAAACATTTGTAAAGGTCCGCGGCTTCAAGGCCAGTCAGATGGGGTATCAGGCGGGTCTTCACATCTCCCGGAATTGGAGCCTTAACAAATATTATGAGGTTTCTCTTTATCCCTGTTAAAGTCGCCGTCGTCACATTAGGTTCATTCTAACAAATCAAAAAAAATATTCGGCATTTAATTAGGGAAGGAGGTATTTAAGCTGGGAATTGTTATGGGTTGGCGGCCAGGTTATCGATATTAGAACCCAAGGGGGGAACCGGCTCGTGAACGTCATTTTTCAAGCCGATCAGCTCGTAAATCGGAACGGGTTTCACGAAGCCGGTGAGATGTCTTTCCCCCCATTCGTTCACTTCGACAAATCCACTGACCCTTTGGAAAGTGGCCGGCGACAACAGGATCTGATTATCCCCTGCCAAATCTTCGAGTCGCGCCACCATGTTGGGAGCGTCGCCAATGACGGTATATTCGATGCGGTCTCCCGAATCCACGTTTCCGGCGATAACCTCACCCGATGAAACTCCAATGCCGATGGAGACACGCTCGCCTATACTCGGATCAACTCTGGCCAAATTCATCCGTTCCATCTCCTTCCTCACCGCGTATGCGCATTGAACGGCGTTCAAATCGGGATTATCCAGGAGCGGAAGAATGGGAAGACCGAACACTATCATGACCGCATCGCCAATGAATTTGTCGATAGTCCCCTGATAATCATAAACAATCGGGGCGACTTGAGTCCTGAATTCGCGAAGGAGCTCCACCACGTGCCGCGGATCCATGCGCGCGGACATCGTCGTAAAATGCCGTATGTCGACCATGACAATGGAAACCCATGTCCGGTGGCCGGCCAGCCTTTCCCTGAAACCGTCCTTGTTTTTTCTCATTTCATCCGCCCACACCCGGCCGACATAAGGAATCAGGGCGTTCGCAAATTCATGGTGGTAAAAATTGTCCAGCATAATCCCCGCATTATCGATGACGCTTTTCAGCCAAAAAATGTTCCGGCCCAAAAAAGAGGAATATCCCAACTCGGAATTCCCGAGCGTTATTACCCCGAAAAGAGCCCGGCGTCGCGTCGAAAACAGAGGGAAGGAAATGTCGGACTGGAGAATTTCCATTTCTTCATTGAGGGACTGGCGTTCCCAATCGGTCAGGATTCTCCTGGTCACCTCATCCCGGACTAATTCTCTTTTCTCCTCGCGCAGATATTGGATCAGAAGCGCATCGGCCCTCAGGAAAAATCCTTCCGCTTGGGAAGGCAATCCCATGGATTTTTTTATGGAGTAAACCGGTTTCTGGGGATCCTTCAGGAGCAAGGCGATGGACCCAAACCCCACCCCTTTGAGGCTCGAAAACAGAACGTTAAGCAATTCATCCCGGTCGGCGGAGGACAAAACCCGGCGCGACAAACCCCGGAGGCGCTGCATTTGGTCATATCTTTGCGAGAAAAAGAACCGATCCACCACGTTCTGGACCCGGAACCGCAAAGGGTGGAAAACCAGCGCCATAATAACCGAGGCGAGGCCCAAAGCCAAAAAATCACTTTCCGGAATAAACGGATTTAAATATTTCCGGGACAGGAGGTGGGTTCCACCAAATACGATCAGCAAAATCAGAGTCAGGGCTACAAAAGCCAGGGTCTTTCTAAAAAGTTCGGAAAAGTGGTAGAGCTGGCTGGTGGTTAAGGCATAAGCGGCCAGGATGAGGCAAAGAGTCCCTGATATATGGCAAAACCCAACCAGCCAAAGGGAATAGGGGCGCAGAAATCCCAAAGGCGAAATAGTCAGGCACATTCCAATCAACAGAAGCCCCACCCCGACTAACAGCAGGTAAAAAAGCCGATTTTTCTGGTTGGGTTCCTGAGCTTTTAGGAAATGCTGCCCCAAAAGAAAGAGCCCTACACCGATGAATACTGAGAAGAACAGGGCAATCAGCCAAAATTCATTGATAATGAGTGGCGGTTGGTTGATCCCTCCGATTGAAAAGGGGCCGACAGGGACAGATTGCCTGGCCCCCACCAAGAGCCATCCCAACCAGGAGAAATAGGCCAACTGCTTCACCCGGTCAAAAATGCTGGGAATCCCCGACCCCCGACCTTTATAGGAATCGCCTATATTTCCCAAAACCAAATGATAATAGAGCGGCGAAATCAAAAGGAATGAGAGCGAATAAACCCAAATCCAAAGGGAAGCCATCTGGGAAGAAGTCGCCAATTGAAGGAACAGAAAGGAACCATGCCATACCGCCAACACCAGGCTGAGCGAGGCAAACAGCCGGTTCACTTTCCGCCGGGGGCTGTCCAGCAAAACCAATCCCCCCAACACTGAATTTACCAGGCCGGAAAGAACAATAACGACGAGAAGGATTTTCTTATAGGAAATTAAGATTTCCACTTAGATTAGGGAACCTCATTACCTAACTTATTTTAACCGCTAAATGGCTAAAAACCAGGGGTAAAGGAAAATCCAGTTTTCCACAAATTTATCCACAAAATCCCCAGAATAAAAACCTTGGAGGGGGCCAGCCTTAGGTTTCCCGCCTCAACAGAAAGGGCGGGAAACCTAAGGCTGGCCCCCTCCCTACTTTATCCACAGAATTATCCCCGCTATCCACATTGGTAAACCCGAACGGGATGGTTTTAATCGAGAATAAACTTCTCTTTATCGGTGGTCACAATTCCTGACCCGTTTGAAACCAAATGAATCCCGCCGGACCGGTTCTCCCAGATCAGAGTTCCATCAACACTTAGGTCTGATGCATAAGTTAACCGGGCCGAAAAGGGGAGAAAGGTTGGACCCGTCCCTGACCCGGAAAGCCCGCCCCCAAATACTCCCTGAAAACCGGCGGCTAAGCCCGGGGCAACCATGGCAAAGACAAAATTATAACCCTGGCCATTAAAATTCATGTTTCCGATAAGACTTTTGTTTGAAGTCGGGACTCCGATGGATGTTAACTTAAGAGTTAAATGGGCCGGGCCAACGCTGGTAAATCCAAAAAGATCAGACGATCCGATAATTGTAATCCCAACTGACGCCACGTTTATTGTCGAGCCGGCAACAGAAATGGGATCTGGAGAAATCTTCGTTCCACTCTGATCCTGAAATTGAATGACCACATGAGCCGTCCGGTAATGTTTGTCGGCGATGTTAAATGAATAAGTGTCATTGACAGGGCCGGACAATCCCGGAAGTCTTGGCTCGGAAGTTCCGATTCGATTCAAAGCGGGGACAATCACGCTCATGGCATCGCGTATGACCAGGTGAAATTCCTGAATGGCCAGGCCGGGAATGACCGTTTCATCGGCGTTAATCGGCAGCCCATCAACAATTTTCCGGTGGATGGCGTCTTGCTTACAGGAAGTAATTGAGAAAGCTCCCGCCAGAAATATCGCCAGTCCCAAAAGATTTTTTTTCATTATTTCGACCACCAAGGAGGCAAGCGATAAGAAGTATAAAAGACAACCATCCCGTCCCCCGCGCCTCTTTCCAGGTCAAAGCTGGTATGGCTCTCGTCAAGAAGCCCCAGCCCGCCTTCAACTCCCAAAATCCAACCCTTCCACTCCCAATTCAAACCCGCCAGAGCATCCCACGCGGTTCCCGCCGTTCCCGAAATGGGGACCCCGGAGACCTTCTGGGTGCCCACATAGTAATAGGCTGTTTCGGTTAGGAGTGAAAAATTATACCGAAGAGGAATTTCCAAGGCTCCCCTGGCCTCAAAAATATTTCCCGGTTCAAAGGTTGTGACCGGTCCCCCCACCACTCCAAATTTATTTTTATACGGTCTTCGCCAAACATATCCAACGTTAAAGTGAAGGGGCCAGGTGGTCCCTGGTGAATAGCATCCGACTAATTCCCAATCGTTTCCGTTGCCCACGGGAAGAGGGTCGGTCTGGTGGGGCGGATTGTTTAACGTTAGGATTCCCAGAATGGACAGTTTCTGATTTATTGCCCATTTCAATTCCGGTGAAAACACCGCGTCGGAGCTTCCTGAATACTTTGCGCCGTCCTTTTTAAGGCTATTGGACAAGGTCTTTAGCGAAAATCCCAGATCCAGATTATTAAAGATTCCCAGGCGCGCGTAAAACGGAATAGCCACCGTTTCATAATTCATTTTTGGGGAGCCGAAGGAATCGCCCCGGTAGGAGCCGCTAAGGCCGGTTTCGAAAGTGAGAAAGCCGAGAGTGGGTGCTTCTCTGGTAAGGAAAGGTTTCGCAAATATTTGGTGCGAGAATAAGATTAGAATTGGAATTTGGAAAAACAACTTCTTCAACAAGGGCTTCTAACGCCTCCATCAAAGTACTCCGTTTACCGGTTGTAGCCGTGTATTCTTAGCATATATGGGAAGCTTTTAGAAAGAAGAGACGAAGGGAAAAAGTCAAACGGAATATTTGAGGCGGGTGGGGAGAGAAAAGCGTCCGGCCAAAGCGTCCAAAACCTGGAGCAACAATTCATCAAACATGATTGGTTTTTCAATAAGGCCTTGGGCGCCGGCATCGGTCGTCTTTTGGAGGCTGTGCTCGTCCCCGTAGGCAGTGATGAACAAAACCGGAACCTTCGCCAATCTTGGATCGGCATGAACTTTTTTGCACATGGTGAAGCCGTCCATCCGGGGAAGCATGATGTCCAAAAGGATCAAATCCGGCCGCGCTCCCTCCAAAATTTTTAAAGAGGTTTCGGCATCCCTCGCACCCAACACGTTAAATCCCTCTTGTTTCAACGAAAACGTCAGGAAGGAAAGGATCGACTCGTCATCGTCCACAACCATAATGGATTTCATCATATAAACCAGTTTAAATTCCACTCGCAGATTTTTCAACCGGAAAAACAATTTTAACTTGATTTAAAAGCCGTTTTTTGATTTACCATGCCTTCATGGGCCCCAAAAAATCCCGGTTTCAGGAAAAACTCCTTTCCTACAGCATTATCGGCGCCTGCCTTTTCAGAATTTTTTGGCTGGTGCGGCCCACCCTAAACTCCGGATTCCTCATGGGGTGGGACACTCGAGGCCACCTTTTAAAATCTTTTTATTGGGCCCACGAACTCATTAAAAAGGGGCACTGGGATGGCTGGTTCCCCGCCTGGCATGGGGGTTTCCCGATCAGTATCGTTTATCCTCCATTGTTCAATAATCTTATGGGAATCCCCACTCTATTTTTCGATCCCAACCTGGTATTAAATATCACCGCGGCACTTCTTCTTATGGGGCTTGTCCCGGCCATGTATTCATTTCTGAGAAGCTTCGGAATGGGCCGGATCCCCGCCGCCATCGGGTCATCCCTGATTATTCTTATGGACCCTCCTTTCACGGCCGGGATAAACTCCATCTATCAAGTGGGGCTCCTTCCGAACTCCTGGGGCTTTATCTTGACGATATTGCTCCTCGCCCGGATCAATCGGGACATCAGCAGGGAAAATAGGTCTCAAAAATCGATAATTTTCTCGGGCTTTTTATTGGGAGCTTTGATCCTCAGCCATACCTTTTCCACCTATTGGTTTTTTATCGCCGTTCCTATTCTGATAGCCGGAGAAATCACCTTTTCCCACGGGCGTTGGCGGCAAATTCTCTCCCGGTTCGCCCTCACCTTGACTATCGGCTTCGGCCTATCTCTATTTTGGTGGTACCCGTTCATTCTGAACTCCCCCAACATGAACGAAATAGAACCAATGCACTCCTTCTTCACCATTGAAATTTTAACCCGCCTAGCTAGTTTGAAGGAAGGCGGAGGCATACCCATCATTGTTCTGGCCATTGCTGGAATTTGGACATTGTGGGCCAAAAAAGAAAAGAAAACGATTTTTTTCCTTCTTTGGATTGGATTCATCACCTTTCATGTGGCCCTCAATACTTTCAACGCCATTCTCCCCTTCGGCAAAATTTTGGCCTCCTTTCAAAGGGTTAGGTTTGAAGGGTTTTACCTGTGGACGATGATTGCCCTGGCCGCGAATTCCCCCGGCGGGCTGGAATTGCTGATAAAAAAATATAAATGGCCCTACCGCCTAACGATGCTGGTGGCGTTCATCCTTATACAGGCATTCATCGTAACTCCAAAGCTTTATTTGGCAAAAAATATTCCCCGGGTTCTGAATAACCTCCAGGTCAGAACTCTTCCCGATCTGGCCCAATTTCTTGAGGGGAGAATCAAGCCCGGGGACTTCATTCTTTCGGAACTTAATTGGGGCGCGCTCAAATCCTACGGGACTCCTCATTTTTTAAACCAGAATCTCCCCCTCCTTTCGGGGCAGCTGTGGGACCTGTCGGGGAATCTCCCCGAATCCACACGGGGATCGGAAAGAGCCAAAATTCTCGCCCAGCAGATGGGCAATGCCGAATTTTTCCCTCAAAACGAAAATTACCTTCGGGAGCGGGGGGTTCGCTATCTGGTCACCCTGGAGGATAAAACCCGCAGAGCCCTCTTGGAATTTCCCGGCAAATTTCAGCTCGTTTGTGATTATCCCCAAACATTCCCTAAATATCCTTCCCGCCCCAAATCAATCTTGCCGATGCCGGCGGTTTTTGAATTAAAGAATTTTAAAACCCCTTTCGGCCTGCCCAAAGAAATCGCCGCGGAGTTGGCCGACTTGCAATATTTTCCGCCGGGACGGTATCTTTTAAGCTTTAAGAAACCAACCGATTTCCCTTCGCCAACGACACTGGCCCTAAGTTACCACCCTTGGTTAAAAATATTTGCGGATGGCAAACCCCTTCCTGCAGCGCCAAACGAAGACCATCTCCTCAAAATAAATTCCCCCGTTTCAAAAGTTCAAAAATTAGAGATTCTTTTTTCTCCCCCTCCGCTCCTGGCCATAACCAAAATTTTGTCGGGAGCTTTCTTCCTTTGTCTCCTTTTCCTTTTGAGTAGATCGGAAATCTCCAGAAAATTTGAGAAATCCTTATATAAACCCCTCAATTTTTTGGCTTCTAAAATTCAATTGGTCGCCCAAATTCCTTTTTCGCTTGAAAACGTTTCACCATCGCCGCGGTCGAAGAAAATTTTATTGGCGGGGATTTTGCTTCTGTTCGCGCTCTTTGTTTTCTCCCGGCTCTACGACCTCCCCGCCCGGCCCATGCACAACGACGAGGGGGTGAACTCCTGGTTTTTGAAAAACCTGATTGAATCCAACAATTACAAGTACGACCCCGAGAACTACCACGGGCCTTCCCTTTATTACCTTCAACTCATTCCCACTTGGCTCACCACCCTCAAAATCGAGGGAGTGTCAAAGTTCAGCTGGAAAAGCATCGCCGGAATTACCCCCGCCTCCATCCGGGTGATGGTCGCAATCGCTGGGATTTTGATTTTATTGGGGATGCTGGGCGCCAAAAACAGAATCGGGCCCTGGGGGGCGATAGCGGCGTTCATCCTCGCGGGGTTATCTCCCGACCTGCTCTTTTTTTCCAGGTATTTTATTCATGAAATTTTGGTCGTTCTGTTCACGCTGGGCCTTTATCTGGCCGCGACACATTACAGCGACACGAAAAAACCTTTGTTTTTCTATCTTTCCTGTTTATCGGTCGCCTTCCTCTTTTGCACAAAAGAAACCTCCGTCCTCTATTTTCTCACCTTGACAATTGCCTATGACCTATCCACCTTCACGGTCTCCGCGTTTTCCAAGAAGAAAGATATAAATCTGTTCCGGAAATTATCTGAAGATTTGAAAAATCTCAAAAAAAATCCGGGATGGCACGCCCTGGGAGGGGCCGCTCTCGCTTTGTCAGTCTGGTTTCTTTTATATTCCTCCTTCTTTAAGAATTTCAAGGGGGTGTCGGATTCGATATTGGCTTACGCTTTTTGGACGGGGACTGGAATTGAATCGGGGCACAACAAGCCCTTCATCTATTTCGTCAAAGATTTGCTTTGCCGCTATGAGGGGCCCGTGGTTTTCTTGAGTCTCATCGGGATGCTCATCGCCATTCGGGCGAGGGACAAAAAAGGGCTCTTCCTCTCATTTTGGGCGTTAGGGATTTTGAGCGTCCATTCTTTTATTCCCTATAAAACGCCGTGGCTGGTCATCAACATTCTATTGCCGATGATCCTTTTATCGGGCTACGCCATCCAGCAGCTCGTTAACGCCTACAAAGCCTGCCAGGAATCTCGTCATTCCCGCGATTCCGTCATTCCTGCGCAAGCAGGAATCCATTCTTCGTCATTCCAAATACTTTTGGCTTCAATTCTTCTGATTGTTTTAATCCTTTCGGCCGTTCAAATTCCCAAAACAATCCGGATGACCTACATCGATTACGACAACGAGGAATATAAACAGATTTACGTTCACACTTCCCGCGACATATACCGGCTGGTCGCGGACATCGAGGACACGACGGCCGGCCTCAAGGACCGGGAAAATATCCCAATCAACATTTATTCGCCTATTCAATGGCCGCTCCCTTTTTACCTCAGAAATTTCAAGAAAGCGGCCTGGTGGGGGGCGAGCGCCTCGCCGGAAGACGCCCCCATCGTCATTGCCCAGGACACCCAGGAAGAAGGCTTAAAAAAATCCTTAAAGAAGAATTACAAGATGACCAAGTACAAAATGAGGCCCGGAGTGGGGATTCTGGTTTACATTGACGAAGAATTTTTTAAGAATAGGCGAAGGGAACAAGCCGAGCAGCCCCCATTAAAATCTGAATAAAAAAGTGCCCACACCAACTCTTTCCATCATCATCCCCGCCTACAACGAAGCCGGCCGTTTGATCCCCACCCTGGAGCAGGCTGAGACTTTCGTTAAAGCGCAGTCTTATCCCATCGAAGTCATTGTCGTGGACGACGGCTCAAAAGACGACACCTACGCCACCGCCTTGAATTTCGTTTCGGGACGGGAGAATTTTAAGCTCATTAAAAATCCATCCAACTTGGGCAAGGGGGCCGCCATTAAAAAAGGAATGGAGGCGGCGAGCGGCGCTTTGCGACTTTTCTCCGACGCTGATCTATCCACGCCCCTGGAGGAAATCCACAAATTCATCTCCTACCTTGAACCCAAGGATGTCCGTCCGGGGGACAACCGTTCGGGAGACAGCCAACCCGCGGGCAACTATCCGGCGGACTACCAAATCGTCATCGGATCGAGGAGGGTTAAGGGAGCGCGCGTCGCGAAAAGACAGCCTTTCTACCGTGAAGGGGCCGGGCGCGTTTTCAGTTTTCTGGTGCGGATCTTTTTGCTCGGCGGGTTCCTTGACACCCAATGCGGCTTCAAAATGTTCACCGCCGAAGCCGCCAGGAATATTTTCCCCCGCCTCACTATCAACCGCTTCGGATTCGACATCGAAATCCTTTTCGTCGCCCAAAAAATCTTCGGCTACAAAATCAAGGAGGCCCCCGTCACCTGGTATGATTCCCCCTCTTCCAAAGTGCGCCTCGCCAAGGATTCTCTGCAGATGTTTTTGGATATATTCCGGATCCGCTGGCGCTGGCTCAAAGGAAAGTACCGGCCCTAGAATGGCCCATCGGGGAGGGCTTGCATAATCCGTCAATTCTTAATGCAGAAAATGACCGTTAAGGCGGGAGGATAGGCCGTCCCAATATCCAAACTATGAGCGTGATCATATCCACTCATCCCGATATTATCCGCGCCACCGGCAGCGTCGTAACCTCCCACGAGTTTGGGATGGGAAAAGTTAACCCACCAGTCACCTGTCCGAATGGATTCAACATTTGAAAATTGATTGGGAGTTGAAACTTCGAAAGTTGAATTATCCGAACCGAATGTCGCCGCGGGAGAATTGGGAACATAAGAACTCTGAGCGGAAAAATCAGTTCCCACAGGAACCCGGTTGCGCAGGGGTAGGAATTCAGAGAACCCCGCCGGGCAGGAAGTGAACGTCGACATGATAATGGCGCCGGCGGGCAAAAGCCCCGCCCCCGGCAATTCAAAGGTGGCTTTATCTAGCCGGTCCCTAGCGATGGAATTCACCTTGAGATCGGCATTTTGAATGGAGCCATCCTCGATATTTTCGCTGGATACGGCGTCCTTATCCAGCTTCTTTCGGGTAATGTTACCGTCCAAAATTTTGTCGGACGTCACCGCGGCCGAGGCCAATTTCACGCGGGTGACGCTCTCATCCTGAAGTTGACTAGTGCCGACGGCCCCCGCCTGAATTTTGAAGCTCGTGATGGAATTGTCGAGCACAAAGGCGGCCGTCCCTGCGTTGACGGCGTAATCCGCGGCAAAGGAGTAGGGAACGCTGGCCAGTTTCTGGCGCGGGTGGAGGGGCTTGAAACTCGCCCCGTCGTTCACCCACACCTGAAGATAAACCTCGGAGTTATCCGAAAAAATGGAAGCCGGCAGGGGCCCCACGTCCGTGGCGAACAACCCCGCTTCGTTGGTCGACACACTCTGATCGCCCGACACTTCCCACAGGGGCGTCCCTCCCGACGGAACCGAATAGATGGCGAACCGGACCCTCACATCCGGCCCGACGACGGGATTCCCCCCGCTGTCGGTCAAGCGTCCCTGAAACCGGATGGTGTTGGGTGAGCCCGCCTCCACCGCCCATCCGCAGAGACTAAATAGAACCAAGACCCAAAAACTTCGAAACTTTAAACTCATCCGAAACACCCCTTTTCCAAGCCGATTGGCGACTCAAACCGGCAAAGTGAAGAAAAACTTGGACCCATGGCCTTCACCCTCAGACTCAACCCAAATTTTTCCACCGTGCAACTCAACCCAGGCTTTGGCAATGGCCAAGCCGATTCCGGAACCCTTGCCCTGTTTTTCGACCTGAAAAAAACGCTCAAAAATCTTTTTATGAAACCTCTCGGGAATTCCTTTCCCTTCATCCTGAACGCTAATCTGTATGGCCCCCTTTAACTTTTCTCCGCAGATCCGAATCTGGCCGCGCTCTGAACACTTAATCGCGTTAGAAATCAGATTGGAGATGACATGCTCGATTTTAACCCGATCAAATTTAACAGGCGGCAAGGGTTGGATATCAGTGGTTATCTCCAGATTTTTTTGCCCGGCGGCGGGACGATAAATTTCGGCCACTGCCTCAATGACCTTATTTAAATCCCCCTCCTCTTTCTCAGCAACGGCAGCGCCCTCCTGAATTCGAGCGACATTTAGCAGGTCTTGAATGGCCCCCTCCATCCTTTCGGTATTCTTCTGAATCATTTCCAAATATTCGGATACCTGGGCTTGATTGCCTTTTGGATTCAAAACGGCGCTGGAAAGAACATCCAAAGCCCCCTGAATGGCCCCCAACGGACTCTTGAGTTCATGGGCCAACCCGGAAGTCATTTGGCTCCTCAGCCAATAACTATTCCTGACCAAATAGGCGTAAATGAACGGACCCAAGGAGAAAATTAACCCGATGACAAGACTTAACTCTACAACGATCTCCCACGGCTTCTCTTGAATGCTGTTCCCCAACTTATCAAAGGCGAAAAATGAAACGGGGACAATGGCCAGGGCCAGGAAAGAATAAATTAAGGCGATAAGTGATATTTTCTTAAGGAAAAGATTTATGTTGAAAAGGCGATGACGGATTATTCCGTAGGCCATCGTCATGATCAAAAGCGTCAATGAAATGTAGCCGAATGGGTAAAGTTTCAGGCCCATCTTGACAAAGAAGTCAACCGATCCGGTGTACGCGAGAAAAAAGCCAAAAAATACGATTTGAGATTGGTGCTGAATCTTCAGGGAATAATGCCCCCTCCATCCTCTATAAAAATTCCTGAAAGCCAGGAATCCAAAAAAGTAAAAGAAAATAATGAAAGGAATGAAATATGAGTAGCCCCAGACGTCACCTTGGTAGGCGATATAACGCCCCCATGAGTTTTCGGTGAACCGGCCCAATTTTTCTTGAAAAAGAAAAAACAGGAACGCAAAAACCGCCCCCAGCAGAAAACTCCACCTAACAAGTTTTTTCTTATCTCCCAACGAAAAAAATCGAACACTGAACAAATGGACAACAGGAGAAATAAAAGGAATGCCAGTAGTGTATGCCATGGCAAGCCAGAATCTGGCCTGACTTTCTGAAGGGCACAAGGACATGATTCCGAACGGCACCACCCATATGAAAGCAAAAAGAGTTACCAAAAAGAAGGAGCGGTTAACAGGCGATTTGGGATCCTTGGAAAGGACAAGCAGACCCAAAAACAAATCAAAAAGGCCTGCCGTTATATTCAGAACCCCGTGGAGGCCAAAATGATAACTTTCAGCGGGCATACTCACTTTAAAATTTCAGCTTCTGTCAATTTTTTTCCCGGCCCGAGCCGATTCAAAATTATTTTTTCGCAATCTACGGGGGATTCGGTCTGCGGGTACCACCATTGATTGTTCTCCCAACCTTCAGTCGGCAAAGCCCTTTTCTTTCCGGTCGGAAGATTCCAGGCGACGACCTCCCATGGTTGGCCTATGTCGTTTGAAAGTTCAACTCCAACCCATTGACCATCCGGCGACCAAAATGGGAAATGGGCCGATTTTCGAGTTCTTCCAAGGGTTCGGACTGAATCCGTTTTAAAATCGTAGATAAAAAGATCAGTATCCTTAAAAGTTGTAAAAGCCACCATGGTGTCATCTGGGGAAAGGACTTCACCCATAATATAGGATGGCAAGAGGGTAATAAAGGTGGATTCTTTTTCACCCAATTTAATCCGATAGTAACCGCCCTGATTTTCTGTCCCGGCAATGCCCGCGCCGTAGGTAATTGTTTCGCCGTCTTTCTCCCATTTCAGATTTCCAACTCCCTTAAAGCCAGGTGAGGAAAGGTCCAAATCCCATTGGTTGAAGGTCCTGATTTGAAATATTTTAACCCCGAAGGGAACGGTGGCCCTTTTATAAATTAGGAATTTGCTGTCGGGGCTCCACTCGAAATCGAAGCCCCACTTGTCCCGGAATAAAGGGGTTTCCTCATAAGTCTTTAAATCAAGAATTCGCAGTTCGCCGTCACTGTGGTTGTTGCTATCCGGGTTAAGCTCATATCTAAAGGCAAGAATTTGACCATCTGGAGATAGGAGGCTATTCCGCACTCGCCCGTCGGCGGTCGGTTTTCGCACAATTTTACTTCTCCCACTCTCTAAATCGATTATGAGAGCGCTGGAAACCAATTTCCCTTTAAAGGCGGGGACTTTGGCCCAAGCCTGAGAACCAAGGAAGACAAAGACAAAAATCAACACAACAAATTCATTCACTCTATTCATTTTTTCACTCCATCAATTTAATTAGCTGCGGCAATTCATTCATTAGGTAATTGACCAAATCGTGGTTTTTGACAATGTCATAAAATTTCGGATTTCCAGGGGCAGGGATATGTTGGACTGAATTGCTAGGACCAAATCCATACTGAACTCCTATGGCTTTCCCATTCTCCATGGGGGCGACATGAGTGACCAAATCATGTTCAAAACCAGTTTTTGACGTCGTCTCGGGATTAAGGTCTTTATACCTTCCCAAGTCCGCCCCTTCAGCACCGATGAGAGTTGCCAATTTTGTTCTGATGTTATCTTTTCGGCCGTCATACACATAGGCGCCGGCACTATGGGCAAGCGTCATTTCATAATCCATTTTTTCATAGGCTGGCAATATTTTTCGGGAGACAATTGACCAACCGGATTTTTCAAACGCGGAAAAGACAACATCCATTATCAAGTTCCCCGTATAGGGAGCGACGAAATCCATTTTTGCCAAAACTTGCAACGCCTTATCCCGGGTTTCTGGATTTTTGAAATAGGTGGACAATATATTTTGTTCCAGCTTATCGTGGAAGAATGTTTTGCAGTTGCTGACTTTTCCAAAATTATCAACCACCTCCTTCAATGAATTATTCCCTACCCCAAGAATAATTAAAATCTTGGCATCCCCCTTTGGCACGACGAGTTCGGCAAGCTTTGCGTCATCTACAAACTTTCCCTTCAGTGCCCAGTTGTCCAATTTTTCGCTCAGTTTATGAATTCCTGACTTTACCGGTGAAAAACTTAGGAAATATCCAAAAACGCCGGCCACGGGCCGAACCATCGAAGCCAAAAGCAAATCCTCCTTCAGGTCATGGATACTGGATTTGAAAGTCGCCCACCTATTGTCTCCGCTCCCCGCGAAAAGCCCTTTCACCGCGCCATATAACACCTTCACTCCATGGATAACGGCGGCAACAGCGCCCCCGACGGCACCAACCGCAAATACTATTGGCCGAGCCAAGAGATTCTCTGCCCCCATCAGCGCCTTTTGGTTCAAGTAGGCGCCAACAGACATGTGCCCTCCTATTTCTTCCGGTTTCTGAGCGTCGAGGTTAACTTCCACCTTTATCCCCATTTCTTCTTTGCTGAGGAGGTTGACCAGGTCTTGAAGACTGCCCAACTGTTTTGGAGAAAGGGTTCCGTCCGGGTTCACTTTAAGCGGGGCTTGGGGAAAGGTCGACACCGTTCAATCTCAAAGCGGTGTTCGGACCGACCAGGAGCGGAAGGGGAAGGTTCTGGCGGAGGAGGTTGATGGCCTCCCCTTTATCCTTTCCTTCCGCCGGAGTCCAGGACACCGTCGTTTCGGGAAGTCTCTCCCCCCATATTTTTATCTCCAGGGATTTTATCTTCCCATCTATTTCATGCGGGGACTTTACTTCAAACTGAATAGTGTCATTCCCGTTTCTAACTTTCCCGCTGTACTCAGATATAAACCTCTGGAAATTCGAATCATGCTTGACTGATTCAATCTCGAATTCCGTTTTCGCCTTCTCCGTCCCTCCGCCTGCTGACGGCGTTTTCAGCTCCCAACTCTCCTTGAACCCCAGCACCAGCTCCTTCGACGGATCCGGCGGCCGCGACAACGCCTTGCCCCCCCCACCAGATCCCTTCATTTGGAAGGGAGCGGTCCCCCTCAATTGCCCCGCCCCCTCCCGTTGAAAGAATTGGATGAATTGCTGATATTTCGGGTTCGCCTCCGCCCTCTGGCTGCTTCTTTCCCTGATAAGGGTATTCCCGATCCCATCCTGGAATATTTGCCGGAACGTTCGAGGCGTTAGAAAGCCCGATTCAAACTTCATTTTTCCCAAATCCATCTGGATGGGCTCCGCCGCCTCCGCTCCTCCCACTCTTAACCGGATGTTCGCCGCATATTGGTCATAAAGTTTTAGTTCGGGGTTGAAATGGCTTCCCGTCTTTTCAAACGTCCAAAGATCCTCGCCAAAGTCCCTCACCTGAATAACCGGCAGGCGCATCGTCCACATATTCAAGTTCAAATCCGGGGCAAGTAGCGAACGAAAATCAAAAGACAAGGGCCGGTTGAAATTATTCAAGTCGAGATTGGGGTTTGACGGAGGGCGGAACTCATTGGGGTTGGAAGAATAGGAGTAATAAGCAAGAGATTCGTCGGCGGAAACGGCAAATGGATTCAAAAACGGAAGAAGAATGAGATTGGTGGATAGCATCGCGCGGATTAACGTCTGAAATCCGCCCACCATCCTCAAAACCCGCCACCTAGTATTCCTTTTCATGAGTTCCATTCTATGGGTTCACCCCGCCTTTTGGGAATAGTACTTTCGGGCAAATTTTTCGTCCCGATTTTTAGAGGGGATTATGCTTGAAATTGTCTAAAGACGACTTTTTGCGGCTAAAAATCTATTTTTCACTTAAAGGGGAAGCACAACATTAAATTTTGCGCCCAAATTCAAACCCTTCGATTCCGCCCAAATTTTTCCGCCGTGGAAATGAACCCACTTCTTAACGATGGCGAGGCCTAGGCCGCTCCCCTTCTCCGACGACTTTCCCTGCACAAAGGGGTCGAAAATTCTCTCCAGGTCGTCGCCGTCAATTCCCTTGCCGTTGTCCTCCACTGATATTTCCACATGTTTCGTTTCCTTTTTAATTTCCAACCGGATGGGGCCGGAGGGAGCGTATTTCTCGGCGTTGGACAAAAGATTGGTCAAAATCAACCTTAAACCCTCCGGCGAGCCATGGACGACGATGGGCTCCTGGTTGTCAAACCGAACCCTTTCGGTTAGCTGCGGAAAAAGGCCCACCACCTCCCTAGCCAGGACAGCCAAATCCACCGGCACTATTTCCATGAGGGGTTTATACCCCTCCCCAATCCTCGCAAAATCCAAAATCTCCACCACAAATTTTTCAAGCCGCTGACTATTTCTTTGAATCATCCCCAAATAATCCTCGATTATCTGGCCGTCCGGCCTGGGCTTTTTCAGCTCATCTTCGACAATTTCCCGGGCATTCTGAATGGCTCCCAGCGGACTCTTAAATTCGTGGGTGATGTGCTGGGTGGTCTCGTCCTGAAATAGAGCCGACCGCTTCACCATAAAGGCGTACACAAGAGGTCCTAAAGAAAAAAGAACCCCCACCACCGTCATGAAAATCACGAAGGACGCAAATTGCACTTTGTCCATACCAAGGAATTGTTGAAAGTAAAGGTATGAAATCGGGACTAAAACTCCCCCAATCACCACATAAATTCCAATGATTAAAGAAGCCCGGCGCAAGGCCACACGAATGGAGAGTAAATTATGCTTGAAAATGGCATAAGAGAAAATGAAACCGACTGCCGCTTGGAAATGATATGCCAGGGGGAAAGTCGGAACGTAAAGGGAAACGAAAAAAGAACCCAAACCGACCGCACCGACAGAGCAAGCCAAAACAACATAAGCAATTTGCCTCCTCCTATAACCTTTGGCTTTACGGAAAAGAAAGGGGAGAGGAAATATTGCGCAACCCAATCCTAATAATAAAAAAACAGCGAAATAACCCAAATATGGCCCGGGTACTTCTTGAATAATTCTTAAATTCTGGACTTGAACAAAACTCGACCTGCTTATTAAGGAAAAAAAGTTCAGGAAAGAAAAAACAAAGGAGAAAAAGTAAAAAAGTTTAAGTATTTCCTTAAAAGGCTTTTGTTGGCTAATCCCTATAAACTCATAAATAAAATGCAAAATAAAAGTGACACAAAAACAGCTCCCGAGGTCGGCAAATTTTAAGAAAATTGACGCGGTCCCGAGGTCTTTGAATAGGACCACAAAATCTCCCACGTTCCAAAGAGCATTGAAAAAATTATATGAAGCGAACAGCCGGTTAACCTTAGATTTAGGGTCTTGAACGAGGGCAAAGACTCCCAAGCAAACGCAATAAAACCCTGCCAACGAAACAAAAATTAATCTTTGGTTAATAATCATTTTTTTAAGATGGAAAAATCACGGTAAACTTCGATCCTTGATTGGGGCCCTTTGACTCCGCCCAAATTTTCCCCCCATGAACCTGCACCCATTTAAGAACAATGGCCAACCCCAACCCTGAACCCTTGGAGTCTCTCTCGGCACTCTTTCCTCTCACAAAAGGCTCAAATATTCTCTCCAGCTCTTCAGGCGCAATCCCCTTTCCCTCATCTTCAACAATAACTGTGAGAGCGCGGTCGGTTCCATTCAGAGAAATTGTGATGGGGCCGACGGTTGAATATTTTTCGGCATTGGAAATCAAATTGGACAATATCAACTCCAACCCTTGGCGGATTCCCGTAATTATCGCCGGACCGGAAACCCTCAGGGAAATTCGACCCCTGGACCGGGGAAAAAGCATCACGACTTCTTGTGCCATATCAGCCAAATCAACTTTTTCCATTTTCCGGAAGGCCTCATTCTTGTCGCTTACCTTAACTAGATCCAAAATCTCACCCACAAACTTCTCCAGTCTTCCGGTATTTCTTTCAACCATCTCCAAATAATCCCTTAAACCCGGATTGCTCGGATAAAAATCCTTTAATTGGCTGTCCAATATTTCATATGAATTGCGAATCGCTGCCAGAGGGCTCTTGAATTCATGGGCAATATGTTTCGTCGTTTCTTCCTGAAATAAAGTTGAACGTCTAACCATAAAGGCATACACCAAGGGACCCATGGAGAAGGAAACCCCCGCCAAAACCAGGAAACCAACAAAGTAAGCCCAAGGGAAATTCTGAAATTGCGAAAAAGGCCCAAAAAAGATGGTAGGGGCGAGGAGAACACCAATCGCAACGTAAATCCCTATAATCAACGACGCCCGCCGAAGAGCGATTGGGATGGGAATTAAATCATGCCTAAAAATTGCGTAAGAGAAAACGAAAGTCACAATGACCTGCAAAGGATGGTAACTTAAAGGAAACTTAAAAGAATAAAGTGCGATGAAGAAAAAAATCAAACCAACAATTCCAATGGCGCAGGCAAGAAAAACATATGCTATTTGCCGTCTTTTTAACCCCCGATTTCGATTCATCAGGAAAGGAAGAGGAGCAGTTGAAAATATCAACCCGAAAAGGAGAAATGTCGCGAAAAGAGGATAAAGATTCCCTGGCATTTCGTTTAAAATCTGACGCCCGCCAGAATCAACAAAAGCGGCATAATTGACCAAGGAAAACTGATGAAGAAAGGCAAAAATTACGGCCATGAAATACCCAGAGTGAATGATTTGTTTCGGGATTTTCTTATCAGCAATACCAATATATTCATATATGAAGGCCATGAGAAAGGGAAAAAGAAAGCATCCTCCAATTCCCGAAACTTTTAAAACCGAATCGGCCAGAGTTTTATTATGGAAAAGAACGATTACATCACCTATATTCCAAAGGGCGTTACTAAAATTATAAAAAGCAAAATAACGATTTACTCTTGAACTAGGATTATTTAAAAGGGAAAAAGTCCCCAAACAAATACAAAAGAATCCAGCGAAGGTTGAAAAAACAAGCCTAATATGTTCCATTTTCTAGTCCTTTTTAGGACTTTATAATTAAGTTTTCAAATTTTCCGTCAGGAATTTGTAAAAAAATTGCAAATATTATAAGCAAATTTTATTTTTTAAAAAGGCTTTATAATCAATGATTTTTAGGACTAATGGGATTTTTATAAGTTGGGCAATGCTGGAAACCTCTTATTCGTCGGAGAATCTTTGTTATAATCATTTTTTAAGAATAAAAAGTCCCCTTTATGAAATTAGATCGAAGGTATAGCCCAAGGAAAATCATCTCTCCAAAGCTCACGTTTTGCCTTAAATTCCAAGGCCAAGAGTACCAGGGAAACCTGAACAATGTAAGTTCAAGGGGATGCAATTTCAAATCTAAACAATCCTTCCCTATCGGATCCGATCCTGAACTTGGCTTTCCGAATTGGAAACAGAAGGAACCTGGTTATATAAAGATTATCTGGAAAAGGGGTATAGATGAAAAGAATTTAAACCTGATTTCAGGCAAACCCAAAAACAATCAGTTATGGCAATATGGAGGAATTTTTTATCAAACTGAATGTGAATTTGAAGAAATCTTGTCTAATAAAATCGGGAATCTTTTAACAATTCCTGATAGGAGGCAAAACTTAAGAAGAAAAGTCTCTATGCATCCCTCAACTGAAAAAAGAGGATCGGATAGAAGGGGAACGAAAAAACTTTTTCAAATCATTCACCGATTAGACAATTCATTCGACAAATGGAGTACCTACCATACCTACAAACGTGAGATTGGGGAAATAACTCCGACGCATGTTAAAGAATTCGGCAGGCCAAAGGTTATGTTAGGGTCAAACTCTTTCTTAGGGCTTTCTAACCATCCTTATGTTAAAGAAGCAGCAATCAAAGCAATTGAAGAATTTGGGACGGGAAGTGGTGGTGCCCAAGTTCTCAATGGATCTACATATCATCACGAAAAATTATGTGAAACTCTTGCAAAATTTAAAGGGACAGAATCAGCAATACTTTTTTCTTCAGGATATTTAGCAAATTTTGGATGTATCTCAACCTTATTCAATTCACGAGAGGGTGTTATTTTTTCAGATGAGAAAAACCACGCAAGCATAATTGATGGATGTCGAATGTCTAAGGCGGAAGTTCGTTATTTTGCCCACAATGATATGAATGATTTGGACAAACTTCTAAGTAAATATCAATGGGAAGTATCGAAACTTATTATTTCAGATGGGGTTTTTAGCATGGATGGAGATATTTGCAATCTGCCAGAAATTGTTCGGCTTTCAAAAAAATTTAACTCGTTCGTTATGATTGATGAAGCCCATGCGACAGGAATCCTAGGTGAAAAGGGAAAAGGAACAACAGAGCATTTCAACTTGGAAAAAGGGGTCGAAATCACAACGGTTACCCTTAGCAAGGCAATTGGCTGTAGCGGGGGGGCAATTTGTGGCTCCAAGGCCCTAATTAAGTTTCTTATGTATTCAGCGCGCCCTTTTATTTTTGGAACAAGCTTACCCCCATCTGTTTGTGCATCTGCAATCGCAGCAATTCAAGTCCTTGAAAAAGAACCCGAATTGATTAAAAATTTGAAAGCAAACGTTTCATATATGGCAACAGGACTTAAAAGGTTGGGATTTGAAATTATTGAACCTCAGGCGGCAATAATTCCAATCATTATAGGGGATGAATTGAAAACCTATAAATTTGTTTACGAAGTGGATTCTCTTGGGGTTTTTGTTAACGGGGTTTCTAGACCTGCCGTGCCCCGACAACTCTCTAGAATCAGAATTAATCCCAGCGCCTTACATACAACAGAAAATTTGGATTATGCCTTAGATGCCTTCAAAAAGGTTGGGAAAAAGTTAGGCCTAATATAAAGTCCCTTATTTTTTTAATTTTCATAGAGATTTAATAAACTTCCATAATGACTTCGGTAAGTTTGTCTTTACGAGTTTTTTCCGGGCTTATGGCTGGTTTTTGTTGTTATTTCTTCGCAATTCTCACCCTCCTTCGACCCAAATTAGATCGGGTAACCAAGCTGTTTGTTTTTTCCAACGTAACTCTGGGAACCTGGGCAATCAGTGATTTTCTATCTCTCCTCGCTCCAAAAGAGTGGGCTCTTTTTATTTTCCGCGTTTTATACCTTGCGGGGCTGCTGATTGTTCCAACATTCTTTCTCATGGTCCTTGAAATCGGATCCGAAGGCAAAAAGATAAAAATTCCATGGGTTCTCTCTTACGGGATGATTTTTTTTGCAGTAATCACTTTCACTCCCCTCCTGATAAAAGATGTTGAAACAAAAGGGTCATTTGTTGAAATTCCCGGCCCTTTATATCCGTTGTTTGTAATTTATTTTTTATCTTGGTTATTTTATGGTCTGGTCTGCATGTTCAAAACATACCGTGCTAGTGAAGGATTTAAGCGCAACCAATTCAAATATTTTTTCTTCGCACTTATCATCGCTTTTATTGCAGCAATCAATTATTTCCTTTGGATCTTTTTTCCGCAAGTTCCAGAGGTTTTCCATTGCATCGAAATTGTTTACGTTTTCGTGGTTGCATATGCAGTTATTAGATTTAGATTAATGGACTTTGATCTTTTAGTGAGGTGGGGGTTGGCTTATGCGGCCGTCGTTGCGATATCGGCGGGGATATTTTTGGGCGCGATGTACCTGACAAATTATCTAACCGAAATATTTTTCAAGGGCATAAACCCGGGGCTTCCCTATTGGATCGGGGGAAGTGCTCTTCTATTAACCTTTGAACCTTTGCGCAAGAGGACGATTGGGTTTGTCGACCATTACATTTTCCAATGTCCCGATTTTAAATCAATCCTTGAAAAAATCAGCGAAATCCTCAAAACTTCTGAAGACGTGAACATTTTATCAACCGAAATGACAAAAACCGTGAAAGAGATTTGGAAGGTGGACCACGCGGGGGTCGTGTTTTGGGACCGGAATTCGTCTCAGTTTAAACTTTATCCCCGGGAAAACTTTGAAAAGCTGGGCTTGAAAGAGGAGGAGTTTTCCCTCGCGACATCCGATTTCCTCATTCGGACCCTTGAATCCGAGCGGCGGCTATTTCAATACGGAATCGTTCTGGACGACGAAGTGGACGTTTACGGAAACAGGTCGGGCTCGGGGGAGCGGGCGACGTTCATGAAAATTCGCCGCACCATGAAAAAATTGGGAGCGGCCGCCTGCGTGCCCATCAACATCAAAGAACAGCTGATCGGGTTCATTGTTTTGGGGCCCAAAAAATCAGGCGCGCTTTACAACCGCGAGGACAAAAAATTTCTTTCCCACGTGGGAAATTTGATTTCGGATCAAATTAATCGCTTAATTTACGCACCACAGGCCGGGCCGAGCGCGGCTTGAAAAAATAATCAGGAGGAAGAAGATGGGAATTAAAAAGATCAGTCTTTCAATCGTAACAGCCCTAACCATGATGGCTTTGACCACTCAGGCTTTCGCGGTCGGATCCGGCGCCTACGCCAACCAGGTTCCGAGTGCCCGAGCCATCAGCCGGGGAAACGCCATGGTCGCCTCAGTCGACGATGCCACTGCCGTGACGTTCAATGCCGCAAAACTGCCCGATGTGCCGGCCAGCAATCTTTCCGTCGGATTCACCCTTCAGGACATCAAGACCAAATTCAAAAGCGCCGACGGAGTTACCAAAGCCGAGACGGACAATGATTTGGCGGTTACGCCCAACTTCCATATTTCCTCCAAGTTTGGATTGGAAAAATGGGGATTCGGTCTGGGGATAAACGTTCCCGAAGGACTGGCCACGAAATGGAAAAGCGATGGCCCGCTCCGCTACATTGCCACCGAGTCTGAGTTGGTCACCTACAATATCAACCCTTCGGCAGGATACAAGATAAACGACAATTTGTCGGTCGGAGCTGGGATTGATTATTACTTGCTTTCAAATGTGGAAACCAAGCAAAAGCTGCCCGGGGATACTCCCGCTGATCCCGATGCCGAAATGAAGCTTGACGGGAATGGAAGCCACCTTGGCTATGACGTGGGAGTGGCTTATAACATCAATAAGCAGCATTTGTTTGGAATTTCCTACCGTCACGGGGCCGCGGTGAATGCCAAGGGGAATTTGAAATTTACGAACCTGACAGGATCGGCTGCCGCCGCTGTCGGGGGCTCCTCGTTCCAGACATCGGCCCAAACAAAAGTCATCATTCCCGCTCAACTCATGCTCGGCTACGCATATAAGCCGGTGGAAAAATGGGTCATTGAGTTTGACGGGGAATGGGACAGGTGGTCCAAGTACCAGGAGCAAAATGTAAAGTTTGGGGACGGTTCCGCCTTAGTAATGGAAAAAAACTGGCGGGACGTTTGGAGCTTCGCACTTGGGACGGAATACCTGCTGAATGCCAAATGGGCCTTGAGGGGAGGATTTTCCCGTTTCAACACACCCGTTCCCGAATCCTCCTTTGAAGCCGGACTGCCTGACGCCAATGTCAACGCCCTTGACCTGGGGGTGGGATACAATATCCTGGAGGACTTGAGTCTGGATGTGGGCGCCCAGTTGTTCGAAACGGAGGAACGAAGTATCAGCAACGATGTCGGCAGCGTCTTGGGAGGGAACGGCAAGTATAAGTCGACGGGCGGGTATTACGGGTTTAACCTGAGATACACCTTCGGAAAGAAAGCTTAATCTAATTGTTCTTGATGCCTGGTTCTTCGTACTTGGAACAACCAGGCATCAATTTTCCCACCTAACTGAAATCTTCCTGACCAATTCCTAATTATTTATCTGGACCGCTCCGAAGTCGGCTCATTCTCTAATTAGGGAGCTCAAAGCGGTAGCCGACGCCTTTCAGGCCCACGATGTAATCCGAGTACTTCCCCAGCTTTTTGCGGACCATGTCCACGTGGACGTCGATGGTGCGGGTGCTGCCCGTGAATTCAAATCCCCAGACGCTCTCGCAGATCATCGCGCGGGTGAGGACGCGGCCTTCCTTCTTCAGGAAAAAGGCGAGGAGCTCAAATTCCTTCGGGGTGAGGACAACTTCCTTTTTGTCGATTAAAACCTTGTAGCGGCCAAAATCGACGCAAAACGGGCCTATCTGAATCTTCTGGTCAATCTGCTCAGGCTCCGACCTCCGCAGCGCCGCTTTCACCCGGGCGAGGAGCTCCCTCTTCCGGTAAGGCTTCGCGATATAATCCTCCGCCCCCAGTTCCAGTCCCACCACGACGTCGGTTTCCTCGGCCTTGACGCTGATCATAATAATGGGGATGGCCTTGGTTTTGGGATCGGACTTCAGCTCCTTGCAGACCTGGAAGCCGTCTTTGTCGGGGAGGCGTATATCGAGGAGAATGAGGTCGGGCGGGTTCGCTTTTATCTTTTTCAGGCCCTCATCGGGGTGGGTGGCGGAGGCCACGTGATAGCCTTCCGCTTGCAGGAGGTCAGTGGCGATCTTGACCAGGTCCGGCTCGTCATCTACGATGAAAATGCGTCTCGACATGAGTTCACCTCAAGGGTTAGAGTGCTTAAGGCTACAAAATGAATCGACGAAAATGGAGGGGATGCTGAGGGTTTCTGGTTTTTATCGACGGAGATTATGGTTTTTCCGTCGAGAAATGTCAAGAAATATTTTCGGCAGGGAAGCCTCCGGGCAGGGGGCCGAAACCAAGAGCAGGTTGAAGGTTTCGACCCCCTGCCCGGAGGCTTCCCATTCCGATGTCGTTCGATAAATCAAACAATCCTGCGGGAACCTGGCCAAAAACCCTCAACAGGAATGGGTTTTTGGCCAGGTTCCCGCAGGATTGTTGGTTTAATCGACGAAAAGGAATTTGACCTGGTTTTTCAGGGTCTGGTAGGCTTCGGAATTAAAGGCGGAAAGAAAAATCGATTTGATTTTGGTGTGGCGCCGGTTGAAATATTGGAATACGTCTTCGAGCATCTCCTTCGCAACGAGGGAGTAGGAGGGGTTGCTTTTGGGACAACCCAGAACGGGAAAGGCGATTGATTGGAGCCTCAGGAATTCGGCGTACCGGATCGCTCTGTCGACGGCCTGTCTAATGTAAAGGCGCAACCGATCATGGGAGGATTCCCCCAGAATCACGGCGAGGAACAAATATTTCACGTTTAATTTCCCGCCGGGCAGGACCACCACTTTCCCGAACGGCTCAGGAAACAGCGGCTTCTCGTTTCTAATCTCATGCCCGCCGGCGGCCTGCGCGATGACGCGGGCGAGACCGCTGCGGAAATCAAGGCCCTGGTCGACCGGGCAAACTAAAGCGTCCGCCTGCAAATCCAAAACGTCCCCCTGGAAAAGGTTGAACTTCCGGTCTCCGATGAAAAGGCTGATGGAGTTGTCTCGCTCGGTGATTTTAACGGGTAGTTTCATGCGGGGTCAGGGGTTCCAATAAACTTGGGCCATATGATTGATTCGGTTGGCCACTTTTTCGTCAATTTTGGTGAATTTAATTCCGACGATGGAAGTCGTTTCCTTTTGTTTGCTCCAGATGACTTTACCTTCCACTTCAAATCGGTCAAAGCCGGGGATGCGCATGTTCAGCCGGATGTCGGGGTTCCCCTCAATTTTTCCCATGAGAACGAGGTCCATGCCGCCCGCGGATAGGTTGGTGACGACGCCGGGAATTTTATCGAGGTGGTGGTTGTTCAGGATGGCCAGTTCCACCGGCTCGGCAAAATCCTTTACGACGGGAATCCGCCTGTGTTTGCGCCGTTCGTTCACCTCATCCCCCTTTATTTGTTACCAGTTCCCCCGCCCTTACCCGCCCAGCTTTGCTGGGCGGGTAAGGGCGGGGGAACCAACGAAAAGTAGCCTATCAAATTGGACGGCTGAGTCGCAAGCGACTTCTCCGACGGAAACCGGCCTGCGGAAATCCCCAATAAATGTCCGCAAAACCAACCTTTTTCACTCCCATCCTCCCCCCGCCGGCGCCGCAGGCGGCCAAGCGGGAATGAGAACGGTGAGTGGGATCACATTTTTGACAACAGATACTGCTCCGGGATTTCGGACAATTTTCCATCCGGCGGCTGCCACTTGAGGGAAAACACCGCCCCGCCGTGATGGTCGAAGTACTTTATCCTGATTTTGTGAAACCCTGCCCGTAAAAAAGCCCGGGCTGATTTTTCCGCCACCTGGTGAATACCCCCGTTTTCAATTACTTCCCGATCGTCAAGGTATAACCAGGAGCCGTCATCCGAAGCCAACGAGAATTTATATATTCCTCCACCCTGAATTTCCAAAAACCCCTCCCAAATCAAAGAAAAAGGCGCCGGATAGGGTTTGGAGGGATCATAGGGATAATCAAAATTCAAATTGGTAACACCGGTTCGGGCTTTCAATAAATCCCCCTGAAAATAAATCCCCTTAAATATCCGCTCATCCAAACCAATTTTCAGCGGAGTTGATATTCTGATGGTCTGATCCAATATCAGCGCCCCGCCGAAGCCTTCAATCCTGGCATCGGGCGTACCCTTGACGGAAAAAATTCCGTAATGTTCCGTCGTCAAAGCGGCGTGAAAAAGGGAGGAATAGAGCGCTGGATCGGCTTTAAAATCCCTTTCTTCGATGGGTCCGGCCATCACATAGTCCACTCCGTATTTATCAAATAATTCTTTTTTTTGAGGGTTACGAAACATTATCCTCAAATCGGAAATGATGTTTTGGTATTTGTAGCCGTGCGTCCACAGCCACCCTTCATAGCCCATCAGGACTCGCCGGCCGGTAAGATTGAAAAGCCAATTGTTGTGGAAGGGCGCCGCCAGCCACAGGGAATCCGCGGGGGTGTTTTGCCTCACCCAACTCGCCAGAAACAAATCCTCGGCGGAATACATTTGATTGGAATTGAGTCTCGGAATCTGAACTCTATAGGCGTCAAGTATCCCCGACGCCGTCATAAAAAAGAAAAGGAACCCACCCACAATTTTCCTGCCCAAAGGCCCGAATGGAAATAACCTCAGGGAAAAATTCTTTTCGAAAAACATCCGGTCCAGAAAATAACCGGCGAATCCGGACATCCCCAGAGAAGCCCAAGCCAAAATCTTGGTGTTATCCCAGGCCCACGGTTGAAATATAAAAAGGTTTACGGCAATAAAAAGGAAAAAGAAAGGAAAAGAGAAAACCGCCTTCCCCATTCTTTGCCGAAAACCATTATCCCTCCAAATCCAAAGAACCGCACCCAGAAGGGACAGCACCGGCACAATGGTCCAGTTTCTGAACCAAAACCGAATTAATCCGAATCCCCCGCCTCCGGCGAACCCCCCCGGATTCCAATGAAAAAAAGAGCCGCGGGAAAGGTTCGGCCAAATGAAATAAGACAATAAGGGAACGGCAATCAAAGCCGTCACCGCCACAAGCCCGCCCCAGAATTGAATTTTCCTACGGAAAAAGTCCCTTCCGGAGCAAACGAAATCGCTCCCCACCCAAAAACCCAATATCACAAAACAAGCTAAAAAAGCGTAGGCCTGGGTTATCGGCATCAAACCCAAAATTACCGACGCGAGGGTTAGATAAAAAACCTTCCGGGAAAGCCTGACTCCGTTTTCTGGAAAACCCTGCAGTCCCTGGTATTTGAACACCAAACCCAAACTTATTAAGGCCAGTGGAAATCCGATTTGAAAGGAACGCTGGGGAATGACCATGCTCGAAATAACCGACGCCCATTCAATATGGACGTCGCGCAAAATGGTGTACTCCCGCGGGGGATAAAGCAGGGCTTTCCAAAAGGGCTTGGCTTTAACAACGTCCTTAAGGAAAATCCAAAAACCGATGCCCCCGTTAAAAATAAATATTAAAGATGAAATTAGGGCCGTCCGTTCGGATTTAAAGAAATTCCGGTATAACCAATAAAGCGCCCACACGAAAAGTAGGCTGAAGAGAAAACTGGGGACGGTAAAAGCCCTGAAAAATGGAACGCCGGCCCGAATGAGAACGGCGGAAATAAAATCGCACAGGAACGGGTAACCGAAGGGCGCATGGAGGAGCAGGGGGCTTTCCAAAAGCACGAGCTTCCGGTAGGCCATGGCCGAGCCCATGGTGAAGTGGAGCGCCCAATCCCCCCAAATATTGACGTGCCCGGAAATTAAATTCCCGAAAGGGTCAAAGGATATGGCCCGCGACCAAAACCACAAAAAGTACAGGAACCAAAACCCGAAATACCCGCCCACCGCCCACCTGATGGGGTGGCCCCCACGCGTTTTAAACCAATTCGCCATGGAGTTCCCGGGAATGAGTGCTCTTGATTCCCACTTCGTAAACTTCGCCCAAAATGAGTCCCGGCTTCTTTATCCTGACCCGCCAGGAAGATTTGGTTTTTCCCCGGAATATATCCTCCCCTTTGCTCTCCGAAATCAGCACCTCTTGATGAGAACCCACCAGAGCCCGTGCCTTCTCCCTGCCCTCTTTTTCGGTCAATTCCAAAAGAAGGTTCACCCGCCGGTTTTTTTCATCATTGGGCACGTCATCTTTCAATTCCCAAGCGGGAGTCCCCGGCCGGGGCGAATACTTGAAGCAAAACGAGGAATCCAAACCGGCCGCCTCCACCAGGCTCAAAGTTTCCTTGAATTCCTTTTCGGTTTCACCGGGAAACCCGACGATAAAATCCGTGGTAATGGAAATATTGGGCACGTGTTTGCGCAATAAATCAAGGGCCGCGAGGAAAGTTTCGCGGGTGTAATTTCTCTTCATGGCGGAGAGAATCCGGTTGGAACCGGATTGGACAGGGAGGTGGATGTGCTCGCAAACCTTGCTGCAAGCGGCCATCGTCCTGGCGAATTTTTCCGTCACATAAAAGGGATGGGGGCTCGCGAAACGAATTCTTTTTAGACCTTCCACCTGGTCAAGCTCGGTGAGAAGATCGGAAAAATCATAATCGTCCGTCGGCGGGTCCGGCGGCTTGTACGAATTGACGGTCTGCCCCAAAAGCCAAATCTCCCGTGCGCCTTGAGCGACTTTCTCCCTCACTTCCCCTAAAATTTTTTCTCTAGGCTCGTAGATTTCTCTCCCCCTCACCGTGGGAACCACGCAGTAGGTGCAATTGTAATTGCATCCGCGCATTATCGTCACCATTTGGCTCATTTCAACGTTGCCGTCCAATATCCCCGCCGGGACAATATCGTCAAAACGACCAAAGCGGTTTTTCAAATGCCGATCCAATAATTCAGGAAAACTCTGAATATCCTTGGCCCCGACCAGTAGATCAACATACGGAAACCTCTTTTGAAATTTCTTCCGGTCCCGCTCCACTCCGCAGCCGGTCACGACTAAAACCCGCGAAGCGTCCGCTTCCTTCCAAGGTTTGAGTTTCCCGACGAAGGAAAACGCTTTGTGGTCAGCCATCTCGCGGATGGTGCAGGTGTTCACCAGAATCAGGTCGGCCCCCTCCCGCTCCGGTGTAAAAATAAACCCGCGCTTTATAAGATGGGCCTCCATTTCCGCCGAATCGGCCACATTCATCTGGCAGCCAAAGGTCTTGATTGTATATTTGAGCTTTCGCTCTTTAATTTCAGGTTGTTTAGATTTTTCTTCCATTTCTCGGGTTCCCATAGCATCCGAACTGATTCCCCTTAGGTATCGGGGCTAAAAATGGTGTTTCGTGGCGCTTGAGTCGCGATGGTATCGGCCGAATTCCTTTATCCGGAGGACTTCCTCCCCGGGAAAAATAGTGCCTTCGACACATACCCTCTTCCCGGAGTCATCAAGACTGCAGGCGCCGCAAACGCCGAAGCCGCACTTCATCTGGCGTTCCAAACTAATATAAGAACGGACTCCCGAATCCCGGCAAAGCTCGGCCACCTTTTTCTCCATAAGCTCGGGACCACAGACATAGACGGAATCGACCTTCTGATTCTTGAGGATGCGGGCCAGCGCATCGGTGGTAGTTCCGCGTTGGCCGAAGGAGCCGTCATCTGTTGTAAAAATGGCGTTGAGCTCAAGCGTTGCCACCCGCTGACGGTAGAGGAGTTGGGCCTCCGTTTTTGCGCCGATAATCATTGTGGCGGTCAATTTTCGCGAACAGGCTTCTTCCGCCAGAAGCATCAGCGAGGCCGCTCCGTAACCGCCTCCCACCAGGACGATTGATTTTCCTTCGAGTTGAAAAGAATTTCCGTAAGGACCCAACACACCGAGGAGGTCGCCACTTTTTAGTTGGCACACCTTCTTGGACCAAGGGCCGACGGCGGAAACGGTAACACCGATAAGATCTTGGGTCTGATAGGAAATCCCGATGGGTTTGGCGTCAATGCCGGGAAGCCAGATCATGCAAAACTGTCCGGGTTTGGCCGCAAGGCGGCAGGGAAGTAAAAAACTCTTTATTCCCTGTGCTTCCTCGATCACCTGTTTAATGCGAACCGTGATGGGCAATTCATACTTCATGGGCAGCTCCTCGAATCTCTTTTAAGGATTTGATGTTTTCCTTGTCCATGAAGGCCTGCATCTCCTGGCAGACTTGTCGAAAGACAGTGATGCCCCGGTCGTAGACCCCGGTGCCGATGCCGACCGCGGTGGCGCCGGCCATGATCATTTCAAGGGCATCTTGACCCGTGGTAACGCCGCCTGTTCCAATGATGGGAATGCGCACTGCCTGGGCGATTTCATAGACGCATCGGACCGCGATGGGCCGCAGGGCCTGTCCGCTTATGCCCCCGATCTTGCCGCCCAGAATCGGCTTTCTGCTGACAATATCGATAATCATTCCGGGGCCGGCCGTGTTGACAGCGGTAATGCCGTCGGCTCCCGCCGCTTCGGCCGCCTTGGCCAGGTCCACAAGCCCCATGACGTTTGGCGATAATTTGACAAACACGGGGACTTTGGATCGGTCTTTGACAAGGCGGGTGACCGTCTCAGTCTTTTCCGGGGTGCTGAGGCCCGCCATTGTTCCGTAGCCCGGTGTATGGGGACAGGAGAGAACCACCTCGAGAGCAGAAAAGTTTAACCCGGCCGTTTTCTCCGCCAGCATCTTGTACTCATCCTCATCTCGGCCGGTAAGGCTGCCAATCACAGGGGCCCCCACCGATCTGAGATCAGAAAATTCGTCCCCCACATTGTCGATCCCTGGATTGGAGTAGCCCACCGAATTAATCATGCCCCCTGGATAGGTCAAAATAATGGGGGCGGGATGTCCTTTTCTCGACTCAATTGATATCGATTTGGTCGTCACCGCAGCGGCACCGCCCTTTGCCGCAAGGCTAAGAGAAGCGCGACTGATACCGACAATGCCTGAGGCAAGAATCGTCGGATTCGGAAGCTTCATTCCGCACAGTGTGATACTGAGATCAGACATTGTGTCTCCCCTCGAAATTCAGGACTTAACGACGTTGTAAATTTGTTCTTTTTCGTCCCAGGTGAGATACCAGCCGCCTTTTTGGAAAGCGCCTTTAATCAGTTTGGAGTCGCGGAAACTGACATAGGATTCTTTAAAATCAATCACTTCGCCGAGACGAAACACTTCGAAGGCTTGTTTTCCCTTCCCACCGTTCAGAACCACCAGCTCAACTATGGGGCCCCAGTTCGTTTGTCCCGTCACCAAAAGGAGAATATAGTCTTTCTTTTTATCAACGTTGAAGTCCCCCCAGGCGATGGCGGGGTGAATTCCGATGAGATGGGAAAAATAGAATTTGAGCATCGCGGGATCAAATTCGGAATCGGAGGGAATCCTGGCTTTGGGGAATTCTTTCTCCAAAAACGCCTTCAAATCCGCGGGAAGAAGGAGCTGCCTTCCGACGGAGGTTTCCACAATTTTGGGGTTATCCCCCTTCCCACCGCTTAATAATAAGGAGGGACGAAAAAGGAGTGAAATAGCTAGCAACGCTATCGCCAAATTGGGGTTTCTCATTAAAAATTTATCCCAAAAGCTTTTTAGATCTTTCCACAACATTCGCGACGGTAAAACCAAATTTCTCCATCAAAACAGAAGCGGGCGCGGAAGCGCCGAAGCTCTTCATGCCGATGATATCCCCTTCCAGACCCACGTATCTTTCCCAGCCGAGGGTGGACAAAGCCTCCACAGCGATCCGTTTTCTGACGGAAGAAGGCAAAACCGATTCTTTATAGGAATTGGACTGCTTCTCAAAAATTTCCCAGGACGGCATGGAAACGACCCTGACGTTCGCGCCCCCCTCCTCCAGTTTTTCCTTCGCTCCAAGGGCGAGCGGCACCTCTGATCCCGTGGCAATCAAAATTAAATTCGGTTTTCCCGATTTGGCTTCGGCCAAAATATAGGCGCCCTTCTCGACAGCTCCCAAATTCGGGTATTTCGCCTTCGTTAATACGGGCAAATTCTGCCGGGTCAGGATGAGGGCGACCGGCCCCCCTTTATATTCGAGGGCCCACTTCCAGGCGGAGGCGGTTTCATTGGCATCCCCGGGACGTATGACCACGACATTCGGGGTCGCTCTTAAATGGGCGAGCTGCTCAATGGGCTGGTGCGTCGGGCCGTCCTCTCCCAAACCAATGGTGTCATGGGTGAAAATATAAATCACTCTTCTTTCGTTCAACGCGCCAATCCTGATGGCGGGTTTCATGTAATCGGAAAATATGAGGAAGGTCCCGCCATAGGGGATGAGCATTTCGGTCAGGGCCATTCCGTTCAAAGCGGCGCCCATGGCGTGTTCCCGCACGCCGAAATGAAAATTCCGGCCGGCCTCAGCCCGGGCAAAGGTCTTCGCGTCTTTAACCAGAGTATTGTTCGACGGGGCCAGGTCCGCCGATCCGCCGAAGAGCTCCGGCATAAAGGGAGCGAGCGAATTGATAACTTTCCCTGAGGCCGACCGCGTGGACATCTTTTCTTCCTTGGAGAAATCGGGAAGTTTGGCCTCCCACCCTTTGGGGAGATCCCCCTTATCAAGCCTCTTCCACAGTTCAAGGCCCGGAGAATTTGCGGCCGCCCATTTTTTAAACTTGTCGTTCCATTCTTTCTCCAGCTGGGCGCCCTTCGGAACGGCCTCTCTGAAATGCGCCAGGGCCTCTTCCGGAACGAGAAATTCCGGCGAGAGCGGCCAGCCCAAATTCTTTTTGGTCAGTTTGGTTTCCTCAGGGCCCAAGGGTGAGCCGTGCGACTCGGCTGAATCCATTTTATTCGGACTTCCGAACCCGATGTGCGTCCGGATTATTATTAATGATGGTTTTAAGGTTTCTTTTTGGGCCGCTTTAAGGGCCTGGGCCACCGCTTCCCGATCGTTCCCGTATTCCACTTTTTGCACCTGCCAGTTGTACGCTTTATAGCGGGCGGCGACGTCCTCAGAGAAGGCGAGATCAGTGCTTCCGTCGATGGAAATGTGATTGTCATCATAAAAGAAAATGAGCTGGCCAAGACCCAGGTGCCCGGCGAGGCTGGCGGCCTCGGAGCTCACCCCCTCCATCATGTCCCCGTCGGAGGCGACCCCGTAAATTCTGTAATCAAGGAGGGGCTCTTTGCCGGGTGAAAAAAGCGAATTAAGATATTTTTGGCCGATGGCCATGCCGACGGCGGTGGATATCCCCTGGCCCAAAGGCCCCGTGGTGGTTTCCACTCCCGAGGTCAGGTTCTTTTCCGGATGGCCGGGGGTTTTGCTCCCCCATTGCCTGAAGTTTTTTATCTCATCCAGGGAAAGGTCGTACCCCGTGAGGTACAAAAGGGAATAGAGGAGCATCGACCCATGCCCCGCCGACAATACGAACCTGTCGCGGTTCGCCCAGGCGGGGTTTTTGGGATTGTGCCTCAAAAATTGGGTCCACAAAACGTAGGCGGGAGACGCCATCCCCATGGGCATTCCGGGATGGCCCGATTTCGCCTTCTCCACCGCGTCGACCGCGAGAAACCGAATCGTGTTAATGGATAGCTCTGCAAGATCCGTCTTATTCATAACGCTCCCTAAAATTTTAAAAACGGGTTGTCTTTTTTTTCATCGGCCAGTTTGCGGAAAGGAACATCCCCGTAATCGTGGCCGGGGTAAATTACCAGTTCTCCGGGAAGCCCCGCAATTCTTTTCAAGCTGGCCTTCAAGGCTCCTTCATCCCCCCCCGGCAAATCATAGCGGCCGCACCCGCCGATAAAAAGCGTGTCTCCCGTCAGCAAATTTTCCCCCGCGATGACGCACTGCGAACCCGGCGTATGCCCGGGCGTATGTATAAATCGGATAGTTGTTTCACCGAGCTCAAGCGTTTCCTCATCTGTGACCAATTTGGCGCCCCCGCGCAAATCCACAAAAATATCCAATCCCAATTTGGCCACGGCCAGTTCGTTTTTATTGACGTAAACGGGGATGTCGAACTTTTCCAATATTTCAGGGACGGCGTTGACATGGTCGTAGTGGGAATGAGTGGCGATGACTCCGGTCAACTTAAACCCCCCGCTTTCAACTTCCGCCAGGATCTTATCCGCTGCCCAGGCCGGATCGAGCACCAGCGCCCGCTTTGTTTTCTGATCAGCGATTAAATAGCTGAAATTCTGCATCGACCCGACGGCGATTTGTTTTAGCAGAAGGTGCCGTTGTTCACACTTCACACTTTCCACCATCTGTCCTACCCAGTGAAAGGCATATATCCAAAGTGTGAAGTGTGAACAACGGCGCCTCCCTAAACCCCCACCCGGGCAAAGAGGGTTTTCACGTGCCGGAAATGGCTGGAGGTGTCAAAGCACGGGTCCAAATCCTTTTTGGAGAGAAACTTTCTGATGTCCCGATCTCCCTCAATCAGCTTGCGGAAGGATTTCCCTTTCACCCAGGCCTCAAGGGCATTCCGCTGAACCATCTCGTAGCCTTTCTGTCGCTCCAGACCCTTCCCCACCAGAGCCAGCATTATTTTTTCGGAGGCAAGAAATTCCTCCGTCTTTTTAAGGTTGGCGAGCATCCGTTTCGGATAAACCTGCAGGTTTTCCAAAATAATCGCCATCCTATCCAGTATGAAATCGAGCGCGATGGTCGTATCCGGGAAAATAATCCGCTCCACCGAGGAGTGCGAAATGTCCCTCTCATGCCACAGGGGAATATTCTCGAGGGCCGCCATGGCGTTCGTCCGAATGATTCGGGCGATTCCGCAGATATTCTCGCAGCCAATGGGATTCCTTTTATGCGGCATGGCGCTCGACCCCTTTTGGCCTTTCGTGAAGGGCTCCTCCACCTCCAGAACTTCCGTTCTTTGCAGGTGGCGGATTTCGGTGGCGATGCGCTCCAGCATCCCGCCGATGAGGGCGAGAGTCGTGAAAAATTGGGCGTGCCTGTCCCGCGGAATGATTTGGGTGGCTAGGGGTTCCGGTTTTAGCCCCAGTTTCTCACAGACATATGCCTCCACACGGGGCTCGTTGTGGGAGAACGTTCCGACGGCTCCGGAGAGTTTCCCCACCGCCATCGCTTCCCGCGCGGCACTCAGCCGCTCCAAATTTCTCTTCGCTTCGGACAACCAGCCGGCCACCTTGATCCCGAAGGTGATGGGCTCCGCGTGGATCCCGTGGGTCCGGCCCACCATGGGGACGTCCCGGTATTTTTTGGCGAGGGCCCGCAGAACCTTTATCAATCGGGCCAAATCTTCATCCAGAATTTTCCCGGCTTCCTTAATCTGAATGGCCTGGGCCGTGTCCAAAACATCGTTCGAAGTGAGTCCCATATGCAAATATCTCGCGTCCGGTCCCGCTGTTTTTTCGATATAGGTGAGAAAGGCGATGACATCGTGCTTCACCACCCGCTCAATTTCGGCGATGTCGCCGACATTGATCTTGGCCTTCCTTTTCACGTTTAAAAAGGCCCTCCGGGGAACTTTGCCTCCCTTAACCATCGCCTCCGCGGCGAGTAGTTCCACCTCAAGCCACGCCTTGAATCGCCGCTTGTCCGTCCACACCGCGCTCATTTTTTCTCTGGAATATCTCGGAATCATAATTTAACCCTCTCCCTCCAAATTCAACTTCCCGGAACAAAAATCGGCCACGACGGAAACATACAACTGGTGCTCTTGCGGATGAATTCTTGCCGCCAAAGTGTCCGGGGTGTCCGACGGCTCCACCGGCACCTTCGCCTGGGCCAAAATGGGCCCATGATCAAACAATTCATCCACCAAATGGACGGTGCAACCGGATTCCTTCTCTCCCGCCGCAATCACGGCCTCGTGAACGTGCTTCCCGAACATTCCTTTCCCGCCGTACTTGGGCAGAAGGGCCGGGTGAATATTCAGGATACGCCTCGGAAAAGCCCTCATCATCGAGGCCTCAAGCTTCACCATAAACCCGGCCAGGCACACCAAATCCACGTTTCTTTCCTTTAGGGCGCTCGCAATCTTCGAACACCACAAGGTGCGCGATTTGTAATCCGACGGGTCAAACACCAGAGTTTCTATCCCGGCTTCCCGCGCCCGCGTCAAGGCGTAGGCGTACTTTTTATTGGATACCACCGCCACAACTTCGCCAAAAATCCGCCCCTCCCGGCAGGCATCCATCAACGCTTGAAGATTGGTGCCGTTCCCGGAGGCCAGAACTGCGATCCGCTTCTTATCTTCCATGAGAGACGAACCGGACCCCTCGCGGCCCCTTTTCCACTTCGCCGATGATCCGGGATCCTTTTAGAAGATGGAGTGCCTTCCCGGCGGACCGGGGAGAGAGAACGGCAATCATGCCGACGCCCATATTGAGGGTCCGGAACATCTCATCCCACGGCATCTTGGCCCGTTTTTGAATTTCCCAAAAGACCGGCGGAATCTTCCAAGTCCCAATGTAAATTCTGGCTCTCAAATTCTTCGGGAAAATCCGGGGGATATTATCGGTGAACCCCCCGCCGGTGACATGAACCAGGCCCCGGACTTCCATTTTGTTCCCCTTGTTCAGTTTTTTCAGGCAATTCAAAACTTCCCTCACGTAGAGACGAGTGGGAGCCAAAAGCGTCTTTGCTTTTTTCCTCCATTCATTTTTCGGGAACACCTTCCGGACAAGAGAGTAGCCGTTCGAATGGAGCCCGGAGGAGGGAATCCCGACGAGGATATCCCCGGCCCGGATGTTTTTTCCGGGATTCAACTTCTTTCGCCTATCCACCACGCCAACGGCAAATCCGGCCAAATCATACTCCCCCGGTTTGTAGAAGCCGGGCATCTCGGCCGTCTCCCCGCCCAGAAGCGGGCAATCGCAATCCCTGAGGGCGTTGCTGATTCCCTTCACCACTTTCTCCGCTTCATCCACGTTCAGTTTCCCGCAGGCGAAGTAATCCAAAAAGAACAAGGGCTTCGCACCCGTGCAGATCAGGTCGTTCACGTTCATTCCCACCAGGTCATAACCAATGGTGTGATGAATACCCAGCAGTTGCGCCAAAACGAGCTTGGTCCCCACCCCGTCGGTGCAGCCGACCAGGATTGGTTCCCGGTATCCTTTGGGAAGCGGAAGGCCGTCGGAAAAACCGCCAATGAGCGGGGCGAAACGCTTGATGCGCCTGACTAGCTCGTTCCCCGCATCGATATCGACGCCCGCTTTCTTGTAATTAATCATTTGTTCCTTGAACCGGGTTTCACCGCCGGTATTCCTTTTTTACAAAGTTCGCAATCCTCCGCCTTCCAGGATTTGACGTCCAAATCAAGAAGGGAGAACAAGGCTTTAATCTCCGGGAAGATTTCTCCCAGCTTCTTTCCGGACCGGTTGACGATCGCGCCAATCCCCGCAATTTCAGCTTTCGCTTCCCGGGCGAGCTTCACCACTTCTCCAGTCGAGAGTCCCGTGGTGATGACATCTTCAATCACCAAAACTTTTTCCCCCTGACCGATGGAAAACCCCCTCCTCAACACGGGAATACCAGCCGCGTCTTTCTCCGCGAAAATAGCCCGCGCCTTTTTGGCCCGGGCCACCTCATGCCCGATGATGAGCCCGCCCAAAGCGGGAGAAAGCACCACATCCACGCCTCCCGGAAATTTAGCGGCCAGGGCCTTCCCCAGTTTTTCCGCATTCCGGGCGTCCTGGAGGACCAGCGCCGATTGCAGATAGCGATTGGAATGAAGACCCGAGGAAAGAAGAAAGTGCCCTTCCAGGAGAGCGTTCGATTCCTTAAATAACTCCAAAACAAAGCTGTCATTGCGAACCCGCCCAGTATTTTGGAGGGGTGAAGCAATCTCATAATTTCTATCCATGGGATTCATTTTATTGGATTGCTTCGTCACTTCGTTCCTCGCATTGACATTTTCAGTGCTGCGGGGCCCGCTGCCAATCCTTCAGCATGATTTCGGCCACCACTTCCGGATCCCGGGCCTCTATGATGGGCCGTCCCACCACAAAAAAATCCGCGCCCGATATCCGCGCGTGCTGCGGAGTGGCGGTCCTAGCCTGATCTTCCTTGGAATTTTCGGGAAGCCGGATTCCCGGAGTAATAATCTTAATCCCCTTCCCCAAGGCGTTCCTTAAACTCAAAGTTTCTCCGACGCTCGCCACGATCCCGTCCAGGCCGCACTTCTTGGCAATATTACCCAGTCGCATCACTTCATCGAGGGGCGACGGCCCAATCCCCAACATCAGCAAGTCGGCTTCCGAAAGGCTTGTCAAAACCGTCACTCCCCAAATTTCAGGGCGTCCGCGCACTCCCGCCGCCTCTCTAAGGGCCCTCTCTCCGGCGGAGACATGAACCGTCGCGCTGAAGGCTCCCGATTTCGCCGCCTCCTTCACAGAGCGGGCCACCGTGCTGGGAATGTCGTGGAATTTGAGATCCAAAAAAACTTTGCGGCCGCATCCCCTTATTTTTTTCAGGATGGCGGGACCGTATCTCAATACGAGCCCCGGGCCGATTTTAAAAATATCGACAAATTTTTTCGTGGCCCGGACCAAAGCCAGGGCCTCTTTCTCCGTCTCGACATCCAGGGCGACAATCAATGGTTTCATTCAATCATCCTTTTTATGCGGGGCAGGTATTATACTTTTTCGTCAATGTTACCCCCACCCTCCGTGGGAAGGTGCCGGGGAAGGTGCCGTTGTTCACAGT